>JAABUN010000257.1_pt1 | contig 140626 bp, 110 predicted proteins | sample 5559311 | NCBI WGS metagenome assembly JAABUN01 (sample SAMN10711877, study PRJNA513370) | rock metagenome | isolation source: Antarctica rocks | place: Antarctica: Victoria Land, Siegfried Peak sud
TAAATGAGAAAACTCATATTCAAAAAGCCAGTAAAGTTCGTTCCACCGATGGCTTGATGCTACATTGTTGGGGAAAACTCGCAGTCGCTTTCTATTTGCTCGTTTTCAACTACTGATTCGCATTATTCTAAATCAATCACCATTTCGACGACTTCCCGCATATTTTCGCGCAGTTCGTCGAGCGTTTCAGCCTGGCTGTGCGCGCCCGCGAATCCGAGAATTTAACCGATATAAAGATTCGTGTCGGCGCATTTTTCGATGATGTAGATGTGTTTTTTCATAAGCTCTATTACTATTTTGAAAATTTCAATTCCCGGTAAATTTCATCAAGTGAAATTTCGCTCTCGATTGATTCGAGAATGAGTTTGTCGGCTTGTTCGGCGAGCAGGCGAAATTTCCATTCCTTTTCGCCGGTTTTTATAAAATGCTCGACGCGCATTTCGTCCTGCTCGATTAAAACGTAATCGGTCAAAGCGCCGAGCGACGTGTAGGAATCGAACTTTTCGTTGCGGTCTTTGAGCTTTGAGGATTTTGAAAGCACTTCGATGATGACGGTCGGGTTAATCAGAACGTCTTTTTTATTGTCTTCAAATGCGCGCTCGCCGCAGACGACGACAATATCGGGATAATAATAATTGCCCTTTTTCGCTTTGACGCGCATATCGCTTGAAAATGCGCGACAATCGGTTTTTTTTGTCTGCGTCCATATTTCGCCGAACACATTTGAAGAAATGACGTTGTGGTTTTCGCTCGCGCCCGCCATCGCCACGATTCTGCCGCCGATGAATTCGCTTTTCTCAAACGCCTCGCGTTCTGTACGAAGATAGTCAGCGTCGGTCAGAAGTTCTTTTTTGTATGCGAGATTGGTTTTGCTCATTTACAGATATTTTAACTGACTTTTGACGGGCAAACAATAAAATTTCTACAGGAAAACTCGCGTTAATTTAAAAATTCAATATCGTCTTTCGGCAAACTGACAGGCGCGTCGAATTTCGGCTGGTCTTCTTCCAAACTCCAGACTTCAAAGAGCGCGGGCGGGCATTCCATTACGAAGCGCGACGGTTTTTGCAGGACGGTTTGGCGGTTATAGTCGGTAATCATCAGCGGATATGTTAAATAAAGCTCGTCTTTGGCACGGGTTAAGGCGACATACCAGAGGCGGCGTTCTTCTTCTTCGCTGTTGATTTCTTTTAACGCTCTCGGCGAAGGGAATTTGCCTTCCGCCGTCCAAATCATAAAGACGACTTTCCACTCCGCGCCTTTTGCCTGGTGAATTGAAGTTAGTGTCAAAAGCTCGTCTTCTTCGCCGCCCTGCACAACATCTTCGCCGACGAGAGCCTGCGGCGAGCCGAATCTTTCGGTGGAAATTAAAGCTAATTCGGAGAGAAAACTCGTCGTCGATTCGTATTTTGAAGCGTAAATCGCAAGCTGTTTTAAGTCTTCGGCGCGGGCTTCGGCGTTTTCGTAAGTTTCCTGCAAATGCTGTTCGTAACCATTGCTCAAAATCATCTCGATTTGTTTCGCCGGTTGCTCGCGCGTGTCGTCGGCAGTCAGATTTTCAAGCAAATCTACAAACGTCGCCCACGCTTTTGAGCTGCGCGGCTTGTATAAAAAATCATCCTGTTTGACGAGCGCGAACGGATTTTCGGCATACGCCAGAGATTCGTAAATCTTGTTTGCCGTCGCATTGCCAACGCTCGGAATCATTTTTAAAATTCGTTTCCACGCCAGCTCGTCGCGCGGGTTGACGATGATTCTAAGATAAGAAATCACGTCTTTGATGTGCGCCTGTTCAAAAAATCTGACGCCTGATTGAATTCGATACGGAATGTTGCGGCGCGTCAGTTCGAGCTGTAATTCGAGCGAATGATAATGCGAGCGATAGAGAACGGCAATGTCTTCGAGACTCGTTCCTTCGTCGCGCAACTCCAAAATACGCGAGGCGATAAACGCCGACTGCTGTTCGACATCGCGGCAGGGAATTAAGGCGGGCGCGAAACCTTTCGATTTTTTAACCGCCTGCAAAACCTTCGGAAACTGTTTTCGGTTGTTGGCAATCGACACATTTGCAAGTCCTAAAATCTCCGGCGTCGAACGGTAATTGGTTTCGAGTTTGTAAATCTCGCATTCGGGATAACGCTTCGGAAATTCGTAAATATTCGTAAACTCCGCGCCGCGCCACGCGAAAATACTTTGCGCGTCGTCGCCGACGACCATCACATTGCGATGTTTGACCGCCAATAAATCAATGATTTCGGCTTGCAGTTTGTTCGTGTCCTGATATTCGTCAACTAAAATATGCTCGAACTGTTCGGCGTAGACGGCGGCGATGTCGGGTTTTTGGATGAGAAGTTTTTTCCAGTTTAATAATAAATCGTCGTAATCCATCACGTTCCGCTCACGCTTGCGCTCCATATAAATCATATCGACGCGCTTGATTTGCTGCGTGAGCGGCTCGAAATACGGATAACGATTTATAACAACCGCTTCGATTGGCTGGTCGGTGTTGTTGGCGTAAGAAATTATATCCTGCACGACTTCCGGTTTCGGAAAACGCTTTGCCTTCGTGTCGATTCCGGCTTCGTCGATGCAGACATTGACGAAATCTTTGGCATCTTCGGCGTCGAGAATCGAGTAATTTGAATCAAAGCCGATTGAAACCGCGTGTTTCCGCAAAATCAAATTGGCGATGCGGTGAAATGTTCCGCCCCAGATTTTGTGGACGTTCTGACTTCCCGTAAGATTTTGGACGCGGTGCATCATCTCGCGTGCGGCGCGATTGGTAAAAGTCGCCAGCAGAATCTTTTGCGGCGAAACGCCTTGCTCGATTAAATATGCGACGCGATAAGTTATCGTTCTGGTCTTGCCCGTTCCCGCGCCTGCAACGACCAGAGAGGCTTTCGGCAGCGCGGTTACGACGCGAAATTGTTCCTCGTTTAATTCTTGCCGGTAACGCGTCAGGCGTTCGGGCAGAGCGTTTTCATCTCTTTTGATAACGTATTTTTTCATTGGAAATTAGCCACAGATTAACACAGATAAACGCGGATAAGAAAAAGAGTTTCATAAAGCGGGAGTGCATTTTGCCGGCGAATTAAATTTACGTTTTCGGCGTTTGCCGAAGACATTTGGACGGCTTAAATGTTATGATATTTACACCAATTTAGATTGCAATTATTTCAAAAAGGAAGGTTATACAGTTATGAAATTTCCCGGTGGATTCGATATGAATTCGATGATGAAGCAAGCCCAGAAAATGCAGGAAGAAATGGGCAAACAGATGAAACAGACGACCGTCGATGCGTCGAGCGGCGGCGGCGCGGTCAACGTCAAGATGCGCGGCGATTTTGAAGTTCTCGAACTTACCATTTCACCCGATTTGGTTAAAGACGGCGACACGGAAATGATTCAGGATTTGACGATGGCGGCAGTCAACGAAGCGCGCCGCAAAGTCGAAGAATCGCTCAAAGGCAAACTCGGCGGAATGCTGCCGCCCGGACTTATGTAGTGATGAATGATGAATGATGAATGATGAATTGAAATTCCGAACATTCATCGCTCATCATTCATCGTCCTCATTTATTATTATGCTTGAATATTCAGAACCCGTCGCCAAACTTATCGACGAATTTAAACGTCTGCCCGGCGTCGGTCATAAATCGGCGCAGCGGCTGGCGTTTTATATTCTGCGCCGACCCGAAGCGGAAATCGAACGCTTTGTCGAAGCCTTGCAGGAAGTCAAACAAAAAATCGTTTTCTGCTCGGTCTGCAACAACTTGACCGACGTTAATCCGTGTATGTTCTGCTCGTCAACGGCGCGCGACCGCTCGATAATCTGCGTCGTCGAAGAACCGTATAATCTCGTCGCTATCGAAAAAACGCGCTCCTTTAAAGGTCTGTATCACATTCTGCACGGCTCTCTGTCGCCGATTCGCGGCGTCGGACCGGACGAATTGATGCTCGCCAATCTGATTCCGCGCCTGATGCCGGAAAATAACGACGGCGTTGAAGTCAATGAAATTATCGTCGCTACAAACCCGACGACCGAAGGCGAAGCGACGGCAAATTACATCGCGCGTCTGCTCAAACCGCTCGGCGACCGCCGCATCTCGCGCATCGCGATGGGAATGCCCGTCGGCTCGGATTTGGAATTTGTCGATGAAGTTACGATGGACAAAGCGATGCAGAACCGCCACGATATTTAAAAAATAAAGAAATAGGACGCGGAGAAACACGGATTAAAACAGATTTAGACGGATATGATTTTTGGTAAAGTCTATTTGAAAAATCCGTCCTAAACCGCCCAAATTCGTGTTCGTCCGCGTCTCATTCGCCAAAAAACAAAAAAGGACGTAAGAGAAATTTCCCGATTCTCTCGCGTCCTTTTCTTTTTGCCTGTCCCCTTGTAAAACCCGCCCCTTGTTCGTTCGCCTTTTGCCTGACAGCAAAATTGTTTTTACGCAACCTTTGTGCGTTTGATATTGGTTACTTTTTCATTCGACGCGTCGCCGGTTTCGGTTTCAACCTTCGCGTCGGTCTTCATTTTCTCGAGGCGCGCCGTCATTCGCCGGTCTAAATCCTCGATTTGCTCGCCCGTCAAATAAGTGATATTCGGCTGATTGTGATAAATCTTCGCGCCCGTTACGATGTCGGCGCGCTTAAAGCCGTTCGCCTCTGCTTTGGCAATCAATTCGTCAACCGTCATCGCCTCCGGCGCAATCGACACCGGCGTTTTGTCTTCGATAAACTCCGGCACTTCGGATTTTTCCGGTTTTTCAAACGCTAAATCCAGCGCTTGTTCCGCCTTCATATGTTCGAGAAAATCTTTGAAGCCGATGTTTCCCGTCATCTCGAAACCGACTTCAAACGCCGGTGAATTCGACTTTACGACTTGGAAAACGCGCAAAACTTCGCCGCTCCGTTCCTGTAACGAAACTTCGACCATCACGTCAACGAAATATTCGAGTCCCGAAGCCGTCATCGGCAGAACGCGCCCGATTTCGTTGTCTTCTTTAGTTTCCTTGCCGCGCGCCGCGATTTGGTCGGCGATGACGACCGATTTGCCGCTCTCGATGCAAAGTTTCCGCAGAACGCCCTGCAAAACCATCTGGTCAGCGGCGAGTTCTTCGGCGCTCGGCTGTGCCAGCGGGTCGTCGGTTCGTTCTCTGACCGCTTCAATCATCTCCGAATGCTTCGCGCCGAAATATGCCGCCCAACTGTCCAGAGCAAAACAGCCGTAATTCTGCTCAATGCCTTCGCCGTTTATCGCCCAATCGATAAATTCCGGCAGCTCGTCCGTCTGTTCAATTTCGAGCGCGTCGAATTTCTCACCGACGCCGCGCAGCAATCGCGCCTTTCGTTCGGTGTCGAAAATGCAGAGTTTCCCCAGACCCGCATCCGCCATCGAACTGATAAAATGACTTTTGCCCACACCTGCGCCGCCGCGAATCGCCATAATCAGCCGCTGCTGGCGCGGCATCCGGCTCAATGGATTTATTTTCGGTTTGTTAGATTTCATTTTGTGCTTTCTCCTTAGCGTAAATATTTTCTTAAAGTTTCCCCTGACTTTTTGTTTCCTAAATGCCTACCGTCAAAGGCATTTTGTATCACTGATGAAACAAATCTAACACAGGTTGCAGTCTGTTTCAAGTATGAAACAAGAATTTTCAAACATTCATAAATATTTTTGCATTGAGAATCGCGGAAAGTTTTGATTAAAGAGATAGATTGAAATTTAACTTGAAAATTAACAACAATATTTTATCGCTTTGATTTTGCTTTGCCGCTTTGCGCCTTTGCGGGAGAAATCAGAATTTCCCGCAAAGGCGCAAACGGCAAAGTTTAAGGCGGCGTTTTTTTTCAGATGGTCTTTAAATAAAACCGAGTTTGTTTAATTTTTCCATCGTAATGCTTTCGCCTTTTTCGCCCTGTTGCCGGTAAAGCATTATACGCTCGATGTATTTTGCAATCATATCGGCTTCGAGATTTACATTGTCGCCGGTTTTTAGAGCGTGAAGATTAGTTTGCTGCCAGGTTTTCGGAATAACGGCGATTTCAAAATAATCGTCCGCCAGAATCGCAACCGTTAAACTGATTCCTTCGACCGAAACCGAGCCTTTATAAATCAAATATTTTGCGATGTCCTTAGGGAAACCGACGCGAACCGTCCAGAAACCGCCTTCCTGAATCGCCTGCAAAAACTTTCCCGTCGCATCGACGTGTCCCTGAACGATATGACCGCCGAGCCGTGTCGTCGGCGTTACGGCGCGTTCGAGATTGACGACCGCGCTGGTGTTTAATTGTCCTAAAGTCGAACGATTAAGCGTTTCATTTGAAACATCAGCCGCAAACGAATCGCTTTTTATATCAATCGCCGTCAGGCAGACGCCGTTGACCGCAATCGAATCGCCTTCCTTTGAATCGTTTGTAACCACCGAAGCCGACACGCGTATTTTCGCCCCGTCGCCGCGCTTTTCAAATGCCGAAATTTTCCCTAATTCTTCAATTATTCCCGTAAACATTATTTTTTACTTAAGTTTTATTAGTTTCAAAATCAATCGTATCCATATCGTCGTCGATTGTTTCCGGTTTGCCAAGCAGTTTGAGCCACAAAAAACCGATTGTTCCGGCTGTCGGCGACGCCAGTAAAATTGCCGTTTTTGAACCGTCTTATAGTATTGCTTTCACCCGTAAAAGCAAGATTGGTAATAAAAATCGACATTGTAAAGCCGATTCCGCCAAGAAGTCTGCCGCCGTAATTCCGATTGGTTTGCCTAATGTCAGACCGAAAAAGATTCCCGCGCTATTTGCCGTAAAGAGGCTTTGCACCCAATCCGAGCCGATGAAGACGCCCATAATCGATACAAATTTTCCGGCTGAGTTTTACGCTTTCTCGATTTTAGACAAATTTCTGATATTGATGGAAATCGGCTGGTCGTTTTCCACTTTGTTATACATATTTCCGAATTTGTAGCCGAATTTTACGTCTTGCGGTTTGTATGACGAGCGCGTGTAGACCATTTGAGCGAACGTTTCGTCCGTGCCGCTTAATAAAATCAATATTTCGGCGTCGCGCTTTTCAAAATCGGCTTCGGTCAAACCGAAAAGCGGGCTGTTTTCGTCAATCGGATGAACGACCGTCCACGCCAGCGGCAGAAACGAAACTTTGCGGCGTTCGAGTTCGAGCAGGTCGAAGCGGCGTTTTAATTGTCCGTTTTCCTCTACGAAATGCGTGAATGAAATTTTCGCCTCGACTTCGATAAGCTGATTGTTTCTGCCATTGACGAGCCGGAACATCAGCGCCGTTCCGTTCTGATACGGCGCGATAATCGCGTTTTTGCTGAAAATAATCCGCGCCGTCGGACGCGCGAAGCGAGCGAAAACCAAGCCGGTAATCAGCGCGTTAGTCAAAAGACTGTAATAAGATTCGACGGTTACGAGCAGATTCGGCAGCAGCCCGACCGGATGAATTGTGCCGTAGCCGATGGTCGCAAATGTCTGGACGCTGAAGAAAAACGAGCGCAGAAAAGCGCTGTCGAACGGCGTGCTTGAACTATCGACGAGAGCGCCCGCGCCGCACAGCATATACAAAAAACCGAATGTTACGTTGCTGGCAAAATACAGAACAAGCACGATTCCGAGAAATATTACCCACGAAACGGTCAGCGCGAGATGATAGAAATTCAGCGACGACAAATAAGAAAATCCGGCGCGCTCGACGTTAAAGCTGCCGTCCGGGTTCATCAACCGCTGCCGGCTTTCACGCGAAACCTTTTCGCCGAAACCGAAATCGTGGTCGCGCTCGCGTATTTCAGACGGTTTTACGTTAAGCGGAAAGCTGTTTTGTTCCTGCATTTTTTATTCTTCGGAAAGCGCTTCCCGCAATGCTTCGAGTTCGGGAATAACCAGCAAATCCTTTGTTCTGCACAAAGGCAACTTCCGATTCGGTCAGCGCCCGAATCGCTTCGGTTGTTTTAATCATTTTCGTTTTGCTTTATCGACAGCGATTTTTTCATCTCGCGGGCGAAAAAATCGCTGTCCTCGACGGCTTGAGTCATCCCGTTGATTCTTTCATCTGGAGTTAAACCAGGATTGCGCGCAAGCAGCGTCAAATCGATGCCGAACGCTTTGGCGGCGGCGATTTTACCGTTCGGCGGCGGATTCAGCAATTTTTCGATAGCTTTTTCGTTCATTAGTTTTTCAATTCGACGTTTTTGAGGATTTTGTCCAGAAACAGATTCGATAGTTTTTCCTGAATGCTGTTGGCTTTCAGACGGTCGCTCAGGTTGCGGAAATCGACCGAATCGAGATTCTGGTCTTGATTGAAACACGAAAAGACGAAAAATTCTTCGCCCGTCTGCGGGTTGACGTGCCTTTGCAGACATTGGGCGCAAACTTCTTTCATCATACATTGCATCGGCGAGTTGATTGAGCCGATGGCGATGTGATTTTCTTTCAAAAAAGGTTTCAGAATCGTGTAGCGCGCTTCTTTGACGCCGTTCATCATTCTGTCCGAACCGATGGCGATAATTCTATCGACATCGTTTAAGCTGACGGTTTGGTTTCCCAGACTTCCCTCGGCGTAGGCAATCATCGCCTGCACGATATTGCCGCGAAAATGCGAGTCCTGCGGGCGATTCGGCTCGATTGCTTCGCCCGTATCGGTCGCCCAGACAACCTGGTCGGTTACGTTTTCGATTTCCTCGCGCTTGACCAAATCCGCGCCGTTTCTGTAACCGGCAAAATAAATGACGCGATTATTCTGCGCGCGCATCGCTCTGGCAATCGAGAATAAAACGGCGTTTCCCAAACCGCCGCCCGCGAGCAGAACGGTTTCGTTTTCGGGAATCTCGGTCGGCGTTCCGGTCGGACCCATCACGACGACTTCTTCGCCTTCTTTGAGCAGCGAACAAAGCCGCGACGACGTTCCCATTTCCAGAACAATCATCGAGAGCAAGCCTTTTTCACGGTCAACCCACGCTCCCGTCAGAGCTAAACCTTCCATCATCAGGCGTTTGCCTTCGACAACGGGAGCGGTCGTTTCAAAATTTTGCAGGCGATAAAATTGTCCAGGCTCGAATTTTCTGGCTTGCAGCGGCGCTTTGACGATAACATCAATAATCGTCGGCGTCAGCCGTTCGACGCGCACGACGTAGGCGCGAAGCTGTTCGTCGAGCGTTTCGACGAGATTGACAAATTTATTTTCGGTTTCGGAGGAATTTAAATTCGCTGTTTCGCCTGCGAAAAGCTCGACGACTTTTTCGTAACCGTGTTTGGCAGAAGCCATCGCTTTAACGACATTTCCGGCGTAAATCGGATGATTGTCGCCGTAATAGCTGATAAATTTTCCGTCCGTTTCATACGACGTGAAAAATCCGGTTTCGCCTTTTGCGGTCGGCACGGCGTGGAGTTTTCCGTCGCCGTTTGGCTCTAATTTGTGCGGCGCGAAAAACTGTTTCCATTCGTCGAGTTTAAAAGTTCCCGGTTTTTCCTTTTCGTAAATCACGTTTGGCGAAGTTCCGGCGGCGACGCAAACCGTTCTGGCGGGAAACGTAACCATTTCGCCGGAATCTTCAAATTTATTCGTTTCGGAAATATAGTTTAATTTCTCGAAAATTATCGCTTTGACCGCGCCCGTTTCGTCCGGCACGGCTTCAATCGGATTCATATTTTCGACGAAATTGATGCCTTCTTCGAGAGCTTTTTGCACTTCTTCGTGATTCAGCCGATACGCGGGCGAATCCTGAAGGCGTTTTCGATAAACGAGCGAAACGCCGCCCCAGCTTTTGACGAGCGGCACGAAATTCGGTTCTTCGCCTGCTTCGTCCGCTCGCTCGCGTTCGCGGCGAATCGCTTTGCCGTGTTCGATAAATTCCTGGAAAACCTCTTTTTCTTCCGCGTCGAAGCGATTCCAAACCGCTTCTTCGCCGAATTCAGCCGACAGATTCTCATACATTTCGAGCATCTTTTCGACTTGAACGGGATAATACGCGAAAATTTCGGTCGAAGTATCGACGCCCGTCAAGCCGCCGCCGATGACGACTGCCGGAAGCCTGACTTGCAAATTGGCGAGCGTATCTTTTTTGAACGCGCCGTTTAACTGCAAAGACATCAGAAAATCCGACGCTTTGCGAATGCCGCGAATCAAATTGTTTTTCATCTTGACGATTGTCGGCTTGCCCGCGCCGGTAGCAATCGCGATATGGTCGAAACCGAAATCCCACGCGTCTTCAATCGTCAGCGTTCCGCCGAACCGAATGCCGCCGTAAGCGCGGAAATATTCGCGCCTTGAAAGCATCAGTTGAAGCATCGTCAAAAAGTTTTTGTCCCAGCGTACGGTTATTCCGTATTCGGAGACGCCGCCGAAACCGGACAAAATTCTCTCGTCCAGTTCGGTCGTAATCTCGCCGATGTCTTTAATCGGTTTCGGGCAAACTGTGCCGTTCGCGCCGGTGATTTCGTCGGACATCGGCTCGATTTTCAAGCCGTCCATTCCGACGACGCCGAAACCTTCGTTTAAAAGATAATGCGCCAGCGTGTAGCCGGCGGGACCTAAACCGACGACTAAAACATCCTTGCCGTTGTAAGGCAAAGTGAATGGACGCTTAGCATTAAGCGGATTCCAGCGCGTCAGAAGCGAATAAATTTCAAAGCCGTAAGGCAAAGCTAAAACGTCCGTCAAGCTCGCGGTTTCGGCGAGCGGAATATTTACGGGTTCTTGCTTTTGGAAAATACACGCTTTCATACAGTCGTTGCAGATTCTATGACCCGTTCCGGCGCACATTGGATTATCAATCGCAACGAGTGCAATCGAGGCAATCGAATCGCCCTGACGCTTCATCAGGTGCATTTCCGAAATCTTTTCGTCGAGCGGACAGCCTTCGAGCTTTATGCCCAGAGGATTTCTTTTCACCGAGCCGTCTTTTTCGTGCATTCCGGTCGAGCAGGAATCTTTCGAGCGTTCGTGGCAAATCAGACAGTAATCGACTTCGTAGAGCGAATCGCGCAAAGTTCCGCGGTCGTCTGTCAATTTGAAACCGTCGCGGCGGCGCATTTCCGTCGCCGCGCCGCGCAGCAGATTCGGCAATTCCGGTTTCGGGTGAATCAAGTGGACGAGATTTTGATAATCGAGACCGTGCGCCGTTTTGAAGCTATACCAATTCTTTTCCTTTTTGAAAAACGCGATTGCCGACCACGCTTCGAGCAGATGCGCGACGGCTTTTATTTGCAGAAGCTCGCCGGTTTCCGGCATTTCGTTGATAAAACGCGCGAAAACCTTGCCGAAGGTTTTGTCCTTTAATTTTTCATAAGCCGCGCCGACGCTTTTTATCGTATTTTGAACCGAAGCGGTTAATTCGAGATTTTTGGTCAACGCTTCTTCGGCGGCGAGAATCTTCGTCGTCATCGTCGCGGCGCTTAATTCGTCGTCGTAAATTAAGCCATCGCCGAAAGCCGTGTTTTTTAATTCGTTTAAGGCAAGCGCGATTTCCGCTTCGTCAAAATCGGCTAAATCTTCCGCCTTGAATTTTTTAATGGCGCGGCGCTGGACGAAAAATTTGTATGTCCAAATCGGGTCTTGTTCGTTAATTACGCGCAGCAGTTCACGGCGTTCGGCTTCGACGCTGAACATTCGGGCGACGAATTCGGAGAGATGCGGCGCGGCGTCAGTCAGGATTTTCGATTCGACGCGTTTTTCGTAACCCGCGCCGCGCGCGGCGATATATTTCATCAGCGCGGCGTGCAGAACCGGCTCGTTTTTCTGCAATTCGCCGTAGAATTTTTCGGCAATCTCTCTGAGCTTTCCGGCATCATAGAGGTCGGAATACCTGAATCCTTCAATACCCAAATCGAAATCGTAAGCCGATGTGTTCGTTGTATTCGTTATAAATGCGTGTTGTTTTTCGGATGTTCCAATCATATATATTTTGTTTGAATATGTTTTGTTCGATGAAAATTTCGCTCCTTAGGGTTAAAGAAAAATATAACATTCGCGGCTCGTTTCAAACAAAAGTCGATTGATTCGCGGTGTTTAAAAACTTTGCTTTGACGGTCGAAACAATGTATATTTTCAAGTATTTGAAGTAAATATTTTTACGGAAACTTAAATAAATACGGGCAACTTTGCGCCGGATATGGTATAAAGCAAGTTTGTTTTGTCTGCATTTTTAACAAATTTTATATAGTCAGAGGTTTTAATAAAATAAGTATGGAAAAAGATGAAAGGCTGCTGCCTTTACCGAACGCCGGCAATCTGCAAACGCCGAAAGAAGATTATCCGGCGAATTACGCGCCGCTTTATGACGACGATACGATTGAGCAGAAACGCTCGATTGTCGAATATCTGAATATCGTCTATAAACGTCTGCCGATAATTCTGGCGATGACGGTTATCACGACCGTCGTCGTCGCGTTTTATATGTATCGGCAGCCTTCGATTTACGAAGCGAAGACGGAAATGGTCATCGAGCCGCGCAAGCCGAAAGCGACGCAGCAGACGGTTATCATCAATCAGGGCAACGATGTTAATTATTACAACACGCAGCTCCAGCTTCTCCAAAATCCCGATTTGATGCGCGAGGTTGTTATTCGACTCGGCTTGCACCGCGACCCGAATCTTTTCGGCGGGCAGAATAAAAGTTTTCTCTCGACTCTGCGCTCGACGGTTTCGGGCGAAAAAGAAGCTCAAAGCAGTCAGGCTTCACTGCCGGTTATCACGCAGACCGAAGAGAGCGCCGCGCAAACCGAGCAGGCTGTTCTCTCGCCCGAAGAAAAAGCGCGTGTCGATAATTATGCCGGAATTCTGCTCACCAGTTTAAGGATAACGCAGCTGCCGACAACCAATATCGTCAATATTTTCGTTCAAAGTCCTAACCCGGAACTGTCGGCGAAAGTTGCCGATAAAATCGCCGAAGTGTTTATCGAACAGGACATCGAGCGCTCAACTCAGGGATCGAAAAAATCTCTGGTAGATTTGACCGATTCGATTCAAACGCTGAAAGACACGATTTCGGCGCAGACGCAGCAGCTTATCGGCGAGCAGAGCAGATCCAATATACCGCTGAACGGCGAAGCCGGCGCGTCCTTTATCGGCAGTCGCCTCCAGACCGTCAGCGAGCAATTGCTGAAAGCTAAAGATGAACGCGGGAAAATCGAAGCCGATTACGGAGCGCTGGTTCGCGCCAATCAAAACGGCGAGATAACCTCGCTGCTCGGAGATAACCCGAGGGTTCAATCGATGCTCGCGCAGATTGCCGCTAAAAAAGCCGCCAACGATACGCGAACTCAGCAGCTTAATATACAGATTCAGGATTTAACGGCTAAAAGAAGTCAGCTTTTGGCGCGCTATACCGAAGATTATGGAGAAGTTGTTGCGATAAACGGGGAAATCAAAAAGCGGCAGGACATATTAAAAGAAAGCCAAGCCGATAATATGACCAGCGCCGACCAGGAAGAAAAAAAGGTTAAGGCGGATGTCGCAAAAGAGGTGCTGACCGGAATGAGAGCAAAGCTCGAAGGAGCGAGAAAGCGCGAGGCGGAATTTGAAAACGCTTTTAATAGGGAAATCGCGTCGGCTAACCGGCAGGGCGTCGCCGGAACGAGGCTGACGACTTTGACCAGAGAAATCGAAACCAATCGCGGGCTGCTCGACACTTATAGTCAAAGACAAAAAGAACTGGAGCTGGCTGTATCGAGCAGCAAGCCGGACAATCTTATAATTTCAAACAAAGCCGAAAAACCCGGCGGACCAATCGGACCGCAGAGAAACCGCAATATTCTTATCGCGTTTCTGCTCTCCCTGTCGGCTGGCATCGGTCTGGCGTTTCTGCTCGATTATTTAGACGATTCGGTCAGAACTTCCGACGACATCGGCAGATATTTGGGCTTGCCGACGCTGGCTTTGATTCCGCATCAGAACAACGGCGATAAACGCAAACTAAATATCGGCGCCGGAAAATCCGGCGGCGCGATTTCCTCGATGGCTCTTGTTTCGCTCGAAGATAACCGCTCGGCTATTGCCGAAGCCTACCGACATCTGCGCACGTCTCTGCTGTTTTCTTCGGCGGGCAAACCGCCGCAGACGATTCTGATTACTTCTTCGCAGCCTTCCGAAGGCAAAACGACGACGGCAATCAACACGGCAATCACGCTCGCTCAATCGGGCGCGGATGTCGTAATTATCGACTGCGATTTGCGCCGTCCGCGTCTGCACAGCCATTTCGCGATGGAAAACGGACACGGCTTGACCAATTATCTGTCGGGCGAGAAAAACACCGATAATCTGCTGAAGACTTTTCCCAATCTGCCGAAGCTGAAGGTAATTACCAGCGGACCGATTCCGCCGAATCCGGCTGAACTGCTGAGTTCAAACGAGATGAAAAATCTTCTTCAGTTTTTGAAGGGAAATTACAACCACGTCATTATCGATTCGCCGCCGGCGATTTCTTTCACCGACGCGGCGATTCTCTCAACTTTGGTTGACGGCGTAATTCTGGTGGCGATGGCGGGCAAAAGCTCGATTCATCTGATACGCCGCTTCAAACAACGTCTCGGCACAATCGGCGCGCGCATTTACGGCGTCGTTTTAAACGGCGTGCGGCTCAATTCGGTCGAATACAATTATTACGGCTACGGTTACACGTCCGATTATTACGCCAATACCGACGATTCGACGCCGCTGATGGAAGACGTGCTGGCGGAGCAGGAAACAAATAAATAAAGAACAGGACTTTCCCGACCGGGAGCGCGGGCATCCTGCCCGCAAAGATTGCGCGAGCAATCTAAAGCAAGCCCGATAAAGTTCAATGTTGATTTTTATCTAAACTTTTGCGAACGCTTGGGGCGTTCAAGAGCGGGCAGGATGCCCGCTCTCCGACAAAGACGCTTCTCAAATTTGAGAAAGTCCTGAAGAAGTTGAAAAGGTAAAAAGGCGAAAGTGATGAATCAAATCATCACTTTCGCCTTTTTCATATTTTGCGCTTCAATTTTTCATTTTATACAGCCGGATTTCAGAAACGCAAAATTCGTATCAAAGTTATCATCGAAAAACCGCGCCGTTTCAAACAAAAAAACAGTTAAATAAACGCTGCCTGAAACGTGGCTTCATTCGGTTGAAAGACAGGCTTGCTAGACATTTTGCGCTTTCAGACAATAAACTAGAAACTTTGCAGACGGCGGAAAAACATTTTCTTTCGTCTTGAATATCTAAAAACACGGAGATTATAAAAATTTTATGGCACTCTCGGCAAACGATATGCGCAAGGGAATGGTGATTGTTATGGACGGTGCGCCGTGCAAAGTGATGGAATTTCGTCATCACACGCCCGGCAACCTGCGCGCGATGGTGCAGGCGCGGCTGAGAAATCTGAAAACGGGCAGCTCGTTCGAGCATCGTTTTCGCTCGAACGATACGCTCGAAAAAGCGTCGCTCGAACAGCACGATATGGAGTATCTCTACTCTGACGGTTCAGACCATCACTTTATGAACACGGAAACTTACGAGCAGGTCGCTTTGAGCGAAGCCGAACTCGGCGACGCGGCGCAATGGCTGATGCCGGGCTTGAAGCTCGAAGTCGAATTTTACGAAGGCTCGCCGATGGGCGTCAAACTGCCCGATTCGATGGAATTGACGATTACCAGAACAGACCCGATTTTAAAGGGCGCGACCGTTTCCAATTCAAACAAACCCGCAACGCTGGAAAACGGCGTAACCATAACAGTTCCGCCGTTTATCACCGAAGGCGAGCGCATTCGCGTCAACCCGACCGAATCGAAATATCTCGAAAGAGTCAAGTGAAAAGTTTGCAGAGTTTGCAGAAGGTTGCAGGTAGTTACAGAGAGTTTTAAAACTCTGCAACTTTCTGCAACTTTCTGCAACTTTCTGCAACTTTCTGCAACCTTAAATGTTTTTCCTCTACAGCTTTCTGCTGACAATCAGCTTCGTCTTTTTGCTGCCGCGTTTTCTCCTCGACGCGGCGCGAAACGGGAAATACGCCGCCGGTTTTCGGCAGAGGCTCGGACGTTTGCCTGAATTGCCGGCGAGCGAAAAACCCGTGATTTGGCTTCATTGCGTTTCCGTCGGCGAGGCGAACGCCGCGCGCCCACTCGCCGTAAAACTTCTCGAAAACTTTCCCGAATATCGTCTCGTCGTTTCGACGACCACGAAAACCGGACAAAAGCTGGCACGCGAAATTTTTGCCAACTCGGCGACGCTCGTTTTTTATATGCCGTTCGACTGGCGCTTCAGCGTGCGGCGCGCTCTTAAAACGATTAAACCGAAAGTCGTTTTGATAATGGAAACCGAGCTTTGGTTTAATTTTATCCGCGAATCGAAGCGAAGCGGCGCGAATGTCGCAGTCGTCAACGGCAGAGTTTCGGAAAAATCTCTTAAACGCTATTTGCTGATACCGAAGACGATGCGCCGCGTGCTTCATTATGTCGATGCAGCTTTGATGCAGACGCAAAAAGACGCGCAGCGCATTGCGCGGCTCGGTATTCGCGCCGATAAAATTAAGGTTACGGGAAACGTCAAATTCGACCAGAATTCGGGCGACACTGAAAGCGGTTTGACCGAATACTTACGCGAAAGATTCGCCGTAACCGATGACGCGCCGTTGATTATTGCCGCCAGCACGCACGCGCCCGAAGAAAAATGGATTTTGGACGCGTTCAAAATCGTTTATAAATCTTCGACCGTAAATCTGCCGCGTCTTTTAATCGCGCCGCGCCGCCCGGAAAGATTCGGCGAAGTCGAAAACCTGATAAAGGAAACCGGCTTTGATTGGGCAAAACGCTCGGAAAGCGAATCGAACCGCGACAGACGGGCGGAAATAATTCTGCTCGATTCAATCGGCGAGCTTCGCGCCGTCTACCGAATCGCCGAAATCGTCTTTGTCGGCGGCAGCTTAATCCGGCACGGCGGGCAGAGCATTTTAGAACCGGCGATTGCCGGAAAGCCAATCGTTACCGGCTTTTACACAACGAATTTTGAAGCCGCCGTCAAGGAATTTTTAAATAAAAACGCGCTTCTACAGCTTCCCGATTTGCCCGAAAACGAGATTGCCGGAAAACTCGCCGAAACTTTCCGACAGCTTTTGGAAAACCACGAAACGCGGCAAGCTCTAGGGAAAAACGCGCTCGACGTGATGGAGAAAAATCGCGGCGCGACCGAAAAAACCGTCGAATATCTGAAACCTTTTCTGCGAAACAATTCCGGTAAAATTTCTTCATCGAACAATCAAACCGCTCATTTTCCGCCAAACAATCTATGATTTTCGTCTTTTATTTTTTTGCCGCCTTTCAAGTTTTTCTCGGCTATAAATCCCTGCGCGGCGGAATCGAATATCTCAAATTTTTTAAGCTGAAAACTGCCGAACCCGAATCAGATTTTACGCCGTTTGTCTCGATAATCGCGCCGTGTCGCGGATTAGACGCGGATTTGGAATCGAATTTAACCGCGCTTTTCCGGCAGAATTTCCCGCGTTATGAAATCGTTTTTGCGGTCGATAGCGAAATGGACGAAGCCGTTTCGATTATAAAAAAAATAATAGAAAGAGAAGCGAATGAAATTTCAAAATCGGCAAAACTCGTCGTCGCCGGACAAGCGGTTGATTCGAGCCAGAAAGTTCACAATCTGCGGCGGGCGATTTTGGAAGTTTCCGAGAGAAGCGAAGTTTTCGCGTTTGTCGATTCGGACGCGCGCCCCGATAAAGATTGGCTGAGAAATTTAATCGCGCCGCTTGAAAATAAACAAAGCGGCGCGGCGACGGGTTATCGCTGGTTTATCGCAGGGCGCGGCGGATTTGCCGCGCAGCTTCATTCGGTCTGGAACGCTTCGATTGCTTCGGCTTTGGGCGATGAAAAGAAATCGAATTTCTGCTGGGGCGGCTCGACGGCGATGCGGCGCGACACGTTTGAAAGGCTCGACATAGCGGAAAAATGGCGCGGCGCTCTCTCGGACGATTACGCCGTAACGCGGGCGATGAAAGAAGCGAATCTGCCCGTTTATTTTGTGCCGCAGGCGCTGACCGCTTCGATTGAAGATTATTCTTTCCGGCAGGTTGTCGAATTTACGACGCGCCAGATGAAAATTACGCGCGTCTATGCGCCGCATTTGTGGATTGCTTCATTTGTCGGCTCGTTTTTATTTTCAGTCGTTTTCTGGACGGGCGTTCTGCTTTTATTTTTCGCGTCCGGCTGGCAGTTTTGGCTGACGCTTTTGTTTTTGCCGGTAATTTTCGCGCTCGGCGCGGCGAAAGCGTGGATTAGATTAAATGCCGTCAAACTGGTTTTGAAAGATTATGAAAAACAGTTAAACCAAAGTTTTTGGTGGCAGATTACGCTCTGGACAATTTCGCCGGTTCTGTTTTTCTACAACGATTTGGCGGCGCTCGTTTCGAGGAAAATCATCTGGCGCGGCATCGAATACCGATTGAAATCCACGTCCGAAACTGTCATTATTAGCCGAAACGAAAAATAAAACTGCGTAATTTACGGCGAATCGTTTGCAATATTGAGGATTCTCTGCCACATTGACGCCGAAGATTCGTAAAAACCGAAAAAATATATGACGCGGGAGAATTGGCTATGATTAAAAGTTTGCTCGACGCGGACGAAAATCCGCCGGAAGGAACACGGGTAATAATCGAGGAAACGACGATTGACGCGCCGCGTGCCGCGAATATCGACGAAACAATTTTGTCTGACCAAACGGCTGACCGCGAGGATATTCTCGAACTTTCGCCAGTTAATACCGACGCGCAAACGGCGTCGAATATTTCCGAAACGCCGTTTGAAACCGTAAATTCCGCCGCGCCTGTTGAAAACTTTACCGAAGCGCCGAGAGTTGAAAACAACGAGCCGTTTCCGTTTCAAGCCGCCGCTTTCGAGCCGGAATCGCAAGCCGAAACCGCGCGCAAAAGCGGTCTGGCGTATGCGGCGGGAATCACGCTTTTTGCCGCCGTCGTTTTTATGATGGTTATCGGTTGGGGCGCTGATTTATTGTTCGGAACTTCGCCGTGGGGAATTGTCGGCGGAATCGTTTTGGGCGCGCTCGTCGGGTTTATACAGTTTTTTCGACTTACGGCGCAAATTCTTAAAAATAAAGACTGATTTGAGAAAAATTGCACAAATGCTTGTTTCTGCTTTGAAATTTCAGCCATTACTTTGTAAAATCTTTGTTTCGCTATGAGCGAAAATTCCGCACCGTTAGAATCAGAACAGCAAATCGCTCAATTGTCGCACCGGCGAATTTTTTGGGCGATGGCGATAATTGCAGTCGCCGGCGGTCTTTGCGGTTTTTATTTTGTGTCGGACGAGTTCGGTTGGGGCATTCTGCTCGGCGGCGGTCTGGCGCTGGTCAATCATTACTGGCTGAAAGTTTCGCTTCGCGGCGTTTTCGATAAAATCGCGGGCGGCGGCGAGAAGCCGAGATTTTTAGCGGCGAAATATTTTTTGCGATACGCGGTTTTCGTTTCAATTTTAGTAATCGTCTTTTTAACGAAAATCTTGCCGATTATCGCCGTGCTGTTAGGTCTGGCGAGCTTCGCGGTCGCTATTATAATCGAGGCTTTGATACTTTTGTTTTCATCATTTTTTAAGAAATAAAGTTATGTTTTTATTTGCAGAAGAAGGCGAACATCATTTGCCGCTTATCGTCGAATTTGTCAATCATTACCTGGGCGAGCCGGTTCATCATTTTGAAATGACGGTTACGAAACCAATCTGGGATAATTATATTCTCAATCATTTCGGCACGAACGCGGAAGCTCTTTTCGGCAAATATACAGTTGAAAACGCGATTCCGTGGTATACGGTGATGTTTGTGATTGCGTGCGTTTTGACGATGGCTGTAATCTGGATTTTGAAGGGAAAAATATCGGAAGACGACCCGACGCCCGGACAGTTGACGCTCGAAGCCGGATTTCTGGCGCTTCGGGAAATGGCGGTCAACGTCATCGGCGAACACGGAATTAAATATTTTCCGGTCGTGGCGACGTTTGCGGTTTTGATTTTGATTGCCAATCTGATGGGCGTTTTCCCGCTTTTTATGTCGCCGACGGCGCACATTTCCGTTACGCTCGCGCTCGGTCTAACTTCTTTTATTTATTACAATTACGTCGGTATAAAAGACAACGGACTGCTTGGACATCTGGCGCATTTCGCCGGACCGCGACTGCCGCTTTTAATGGCGATTTTTATTACGCCGCTGATTTTCGGTATCGAACTTGTCAGTAATTTGATTCGCCCGGCAACTTTGGGCGTTCGACTTTTCGCCAATATGTTTGCCGACGAGCAGGTTGCCGAACAGATTTCGGGAATTTATCCGCCGTTCACGCAATTTTTACTGCCGGTCGTCCTTCTGCCGCTGGCGATTTTCGTCGCTCTTGTCCAATCGTTCGTCTTTACTTTGCTTTCGATGATTTACCTGGGCGAAGTTTCGCACGCGCCGCACAACGAGGATAATCACGACACGGCGCACGTCGAAACCAGAGGCGGCGAATCGGTCGCGGCGGCGCACGTTTAACGATTTTAGATTTTAAGTTTTGGATTTTGGATTGGTTTTTCGGTTCAAAATTTGATTGTTCGATAAAAAAGGTTACGAGACCGAAAAAATGAATTTGTCTTTTACAGTTTGAAAATTCGCATATTATAAACGAGCGTGCCGACACGCTTCAGGAGCGCCGCGTCTCCCAAAGGCAGCGGGCGGCATACCGGAAGTCGGCGAAATCATACCCCGCGAATTTTTGAAACGGAAGCAAAATTATTTGAAAGTCTCCGAACCGCAAAAATAAATTAGGAGATTTAGAAAAAAATGAATAAATACAAACAAATATTTTTCAGCGCGCTGGCGTTGTTAATTTTATCGTCGGTAAGTTTCGCGCAGGGCGAAAGCACTGTCGGCGCGGATAACACTTCGACTGTCGCGGCTTATAAAGCGCTGGCAGCCGGACTCGGCTTCGGTCTGGCGGCAGGTTTGGGCGCGTTAGGTCAGGCTCGCATCGGCGCGGCGGCGGTCGAAGGCGCGGCTCGCAATCCGGGCGCGGCGGGAACGGTTCAGACGCTGATGATTATCGGTCTGGCGCTTATCGAATCGCTGGTTTTGTTCGCGCTCGTTATCGTTTTCGTCGTTTTGAGATAATCGCTCAAAACTGTTTTTTATTTCAAAGGCGGGCAAATCTCAAAAGGTTTTGTCCGCTTTTTCATTTGCGATTTATCATTTATCATTAAACCCGCAAACATTTTCCGGCATCAGAGCGGTTTGTTAAATGTTAAATGTTGGGTAATAAAAGATTATGAACGACGACTTTATCGGGCAGACTTTAGCCAGTAAATACCGCATAGATTCCGAATTGCGCGAAAGCGGTCTGGGCAAAATTTATCGCGGAACGCATCTTTTGATGGACACGCCGGTTACGGTAAAAATCTTAGCGCCCGCGCTGGCTGTCGATGAAAATATCGTCAAAGATTTCTCCTCGGAAGCGCGCACCGTCTCGCGCATTTCGCACCCGAATATATTGAACGTAACCGATTTCGGCTCGGACATAAACGGAACGGTTTATATCGTTTCAGAAGGCGCAAACGGCGAAATCTTAAAAGAGGCGATTCGGAGTGAAGGTAAATTTTCGCTTAATCGCGCTGTCCGTGTCGCCTGGCAAATCGCTTCGGCGCTAACTGCCGCGCACGCCGCCGGAGCCGTTCATCATTGCTTAAACGCCGAAAATATATTGCTCGCGCAAACGGCGGGCGACGCCGAAACGGTTAAGATTCTCGATTTCGGCGCGGCAAAAACCGATAATCAAACCGCTTTTGACCAGAAAACGGATTTGAAGGATTTGGAATATCTCGCGCCCGAACAAAACGCTTCTGTTTCCGACGCCGACGAGCGTTCGGATGTCTACGCGCTCGGCGTGATTTTTTATGAAATGCTGGCGGGCGAAGTTCCGTTTACGGCGGAAAGCGCGACGGCTTTAATGCTGAAACAGGCGGAAAATCCGCCGCCGCCGCTCTCGTCGTTTCGCCGCGATTTACCCGAAGCGGTTGAGCTTGTCGTTTTAAAGGCGCTGGCAAAAAATCCCGAAATGCGTTATCAATCGGCAGCCGAATTTGTCAATGATTTGAATCGCGCTACAAACAACGCCGCCGGCGCAGAAACAATAGCCGTTTCAAATTTCGCAGATGTCAACGCCAATCTGAATAATAATTTATGGAAAACGGCGTTTGTCGTGCTTGCCGGAATTTCCCTGCTGGCTATCGGTATGATATACGCGACATCGGTTAAACAAACCGATGTGCAAAGCCAGGCGCTGACCGACCCCAACGGTCAGCCGGTTCAGCCGATTAATCCGGCGACCGGTATGAGCGAGCAAAGTCTGGCGAATATGTCGGCGTATCCGGCAATGCCGCAGATGGGAAATTTCAACGGCGAAATGACGACGATGCAGCCGGGCTTTACGCCGGATTTCAGCGGCAGCGGCAGCGGCGTTAAATCACCTGATTACTGGGGCGGCAGCGGTCCGCCGCCGGGAGCGCCGTCGCAGCCGACTTATATTGGTCCGAACGGTCAAATCATAACAATTCCGGCTGATGGAAGCAGCCCGTTTATGCCAACGGAAAACGGGCAGTATATTATGGTTCAGCCGGTCAACGCCAATACGAATCCGCAGCCCGCGCCGACGACAGCGCCGAAAGGCGGAAAAACGCCGCTGCCCGCAAACACGGCACAGCCCGTGCCAACGCCTGGCGCGCAGACACCGCCGGACGCCAAACCCTCGCCGACGCCGAAAACGGCAAACGCTCCGGCGACAAAACCCGTCGCAACGCCGAAACCCGTCGCAACGCCGAAACCGACCGCGCCGCCCGCTTCCGGCGAAAAACGTCCGCCGGGCGAAACGGAAAAAGATACTCAATAAACTTTCAAGTTATACGCAAATGAAAAGCCGTCATACAAACGTTTGTATGACGGCTTTTCACCGGGAGCGCGGGCATCTTGCCCGCAAAGCGTTTGAGTAAATTCGATGTTGAATTTCACTCGAACATCATTAGAACGCCCGGGCGTTCTAATAGCGGGCAAGATGTCCGCGCTCCGACAAATACGCTTTTTATTCAAATTTGAGAAAGTTCTGTTTTAGAAAAGTATCGATTTACAAATTTTTACGAATCGGCGCGGATTGATTCTAAAACCTCGCGTGCCGCTTCGATTATATTTTCCACTCGTATTTCAACTTTCAAAATGCCGCTCGGCGAAAAGTTCGAGCCTTCGATTTCGGCAAGAAGCTGCATCAGCTTTTCCGGCGCGACGCGAGCGTTTTCGCCTAATTTGACGGCAATGCCGTCTTTAGTTTTATCGACCGAGACGACGCGCATCTGTTCGGCTAATTTTCTCAAACGAGCATATTCAAACAGATTTTCGACCGAAGCCGGCATTTTGCCGTAGCGGTCATTGATTTCCGAATAAATCTGCTGCAAGGTCTGTTCGCTGTCAGCCGAAGAAATACGTTTATAGGTGCGCAGGCGCTGGCTCGTTTCGTTGATATATTCGTTCGGAATCGAAACATCGACGCCCATATTTATCGAAACGCTCGTTTCGTCTTCGATTTCGTCGCCCTTGAGTTCGCCGATAGTGCGCTCCAGCATTTTCGTGTAAAGGTCAAAACCGAGCGCGTCCAACTGTCCCGACTGCTGACCGCCCAAAATATTTCCCGCGCCGCGCAGCTCCAAATCGAGCGCGGCGATACGAAAACCCGCGCCCAAATCTGAAAACTCACGAATCGCGCTTAAACGCCTGCGGGCAATCGGCGTCAACTCCAATTCCGACGGAATCAGCAGATAAGCGTAGGCGCGACGGTTTGAACGTCCGACGCGACCGCGCAGCTGATAAAGCTGTGAAAGTCCGTAATTGTCGGCGCGATTGATGATAATCGTGTTGGCGCGGGCGATGTCGATGCCGTTTTCGATAATCGTCGTGGCGATTAAAACATCATATTTAAAGGCGACGAAATCGAGCATCACGTTTTCCATTTCCTTCTCGTTCATCTGCCCGTGTCCGATGGCGACACGCGCATTCGGCACAATTCTTTTAACCAGCGCGGCGATGGCTTCGATTGTTTCGACGCGATTGTGAATGAAAAAAACCTGTCCGTTTCTGGCTAATTCAAGCTCGATTGCCGATTTGATAACGCCTTCGGAAAACTGCACAACCTGCGTGTTTATCGCCAATCTATCACGCGGCGGCGTTTCAATCACCGACATATCGCGCATTCCCAGAAGCGACATATTCAGCGTGCGCGGAATCGGCGTTGCGCTCAAAGTCAAAACATCGACTTTCTTTTTCAACTGTTTTAATTTCTCTTTATGCGCGACGCCGAAACGCTGTTCTTCGTCAACGACGACCAGACCGATTTTCGGCAGCTTAACGTCGTTCGATAAAATCCGGTGCGTGCCGATTAAAATATCAACCGCGCCTTTTTCGGCTTGCTCGACAACGGCTTTTTGTTCTTTGGCGGAACGGAAACGCGACAGCAATTCGATTTTGACCGGAAACGCGGCAAATCTTTGTTTGAACGATTCCGAATGCTGATACGCCAGAATCGTCGTCGGCGTCAGAACCGCAACCTGTTTGCCGTCCATCACAGCCTTAAACGCGGCGCGCATCGCAACTTCGGTTTTGCCGTAACCCACATCGCCGACGATTAATCTGTCCATCGGAACATCGGTCTGCATATCTTTTTTTACGTCGTCAATCGCCGCCGCCTGGTCGGTCGTCGTCTGATACGGAAACGCGTCTTCAAATTCTTCCTGCCACGGCGTATCGGCGGAAAACGCGAAGCCCTGAACGAGTTTTCTCTCGGCGTAAAGCCGAAGAAGCTCGTCCGCCATATCGCGCATCTGGCGCTTTGCCTTCGCCTTTGTTTTCTGCCAGCCCAAACCGCCCAATCTGTCCAAAGTCGGCATCGCCGCTTCGCCCGAAGAATAACGCGAAACCAAATCCAATCTTTCGACCGGAACGAATAATTTCGTGTTTTCGGCGTAAATCAAGAGCATAAATTCGCGTTTGACGCCGCCGGTGTCGAGCGTCTGCAAACCTTCAAAACGCCCGATTCCGTGGTCAACGTGGACGACGTAATCGCCCGCTTTCAAATCCCGAAAATCGGAGACAAACGCCGCCGTTTTGCTCTTTGAACTCTTGCGGGCGTCTTTGGTTTTCGACGGCGCTACGGCTTGCGAATTTTCGCCGAAAACGTCGCTTTCCGTATAGACGAGCAAATGAGAGGCGGGAATCTCGAAACCGTTCGACAAATCGCCGACGAGTAAAGATTCGGCAGGCACAGAAATGTTATAGCCGCGCAGAATCTCGCTCAATCGTTCAGCCAAACCGTGCGACTGCATCACGAAAAGCGTTTGACCTTTACCGAAACTTTGCGCGCCTTGCGCCTTTGCGGGAAACTCTTTTTGTTTTACTTCATTCGCAAAACTCCTCAAATCTCCGTGAAACTTGCGCGTCGAGCGCGAGCTGACGGAAAATTCTTTTTCGATTCCAGCCGCCGGAAACAGAAAAAGGGGAATTCGTTCTTTGTCCTTCGTCCTTTGTCCTTCGTCTTTGCGTTCCGGCATCTCGGCGGTTAAGTCCGCCGGAGAATAGTTTTCAAATGCCAGACTTTCATCGGTTGCCGAAGCTGATTTTCCTAAAGTTCTCAACTCGACGCGCTTTTGTTTGTCGAGTTTTTCGCGTAGTTCGTCCGCACTTAAAAATAATTCGTCCGGGAAAAGTCCGATGTCGTCGGCGTCGGTAATTTCGGCAAAATGCTTTTCTAAATTTTCGTAATAAATCGAAATGGTTTGCTCGCAAATCGCCGGTTCATCGATGACGAAAATGCAGTCTTTCAGATAATCGAAAATGCTCGCTTTTCGTGCCTTGACGAGCGGAATCAGAAATTCCCAGCCGGAAAAATCTTCGCCTTCATCGGCAAACTGCGTTCTGTCCAGTAAATTTCGGGAGAATCTTTCGTCGGTAAATCTTTCACGCGCGAAAAACGCCCAGTCTTTAAAGTCGCTTGCATTTGCGGCGAATTCGCGCATCGGAGCGATTGAGATTTCTTTTAACTGAACGGTTGAAAGCTGTGTTTCGTGGTCGAATTCACGAATCGAATCGACCGTATCGCCGAAAAATTCGATACGCGCCGGATTTTCCTGTGTCGGCGACCAAACGTCGATTATTCCGCCGCGCACCGAAAATTCGCCGATGTTTTTTATCGGTTCTTCGCGGACGTAACCGCCGGAAATCAACTTTTCGAGCAGAAGTTCGGGCGCGAAATCTTCATCGCGTTTTAATATTGCGCCGAGAGAGCGCATCTCATCGGGCGAAACCGTGCGCGTTATCAAAGATTTGGCGGACGCGACAACAAAATCAGGCGCGGTTTTCGCTAAATTCCAGAGCGCGAGCGCGCGTTTCTCCAAAGTTTCGGCGTGCGGCGAAACTCCGGCGTAAACGTCCGATTCCATCGACGGAAGAACGAGAAGTCCTGAGTTCTGTGTCCTGAGTCCTGAGTCTGCTTCTTTTGACTGCGGACTGCGGACTGCGGAATGCGGACTTTTCTTCCAAAATTGCAAATCGCATTCCCACGTTTCGAGTTCCTTGTTTGAATCGGCGACGACGACGAAAGTTTTTCCCGTTTCGCCTTGCAGCTTCGACAAAATAAAAGCCTTTGCCGCGATTGACGTTAAACCACTGACGGAAACAACGCGCGCGCCTTTGCCGATTTCACCGCGCAGGCGTTCAAATTCGCTTTTCGATTCGGATGGGAAACTCATAATAATTGAAATCACAGATTAACATATCGACAATTACGAATTACAAACTACGAATTACGAATTTGTCTCCGCTTTACCTCGTAATTCGTAATTCGTAATTCGTAATTGATAAACGGTGGTTTATAATCTTTCACTTAAAACGAAAATAATTTATGAACATTCCCGAATTTGACGAAATTATCGAATCGAACGACCAGACCGAAGCCAGACGCGAGCATCTCGAAGCCTTGCGCGTGATTGTCGGCAATGTTTATCCGAATAAATTCGAGCGCAGCGAAATTACCGGCGACGAAGATACGATTTCGCGCATTTTATCTTTTGAAACCGTTGCGGCGATTGTTAAAGAACTCAAAGACAGCACGCCCAAAGGCGAAAAGCCCGCGCCGGAATTAAAGGAAAATCTGAACGCGAGGTTAAAGGAACTCGGCAGCGTCAGAGTTTCGGGCAGACTAACGACGACGCCGCGCACGATGGGCAAAGCGGCGTTCGTCCATTTGTCGGACGGCGTGAACCGTCTTCAGATTTACGTGCGGCGCGACGATGTTCGGGGAATCTATAACGGAATTGGGACGCGGAGACGCGGAGACACGGAGATTGAGGGAAATCAAACTGAAAGCGACGGGCAAAATGAAAACTCGCAGCTCGTTAATGGCTGGGAATTATTTAAACTTCTGGACGGCGGCGATTTTGTCGGCGTCGAAGGGTTTTTGTTTTTGACGAACACGGGCGAACTCTCGGTTCACGTCGAGACGATTCAGTTTTTAGCCAAAGCGCTGCTTCCGATGCCCGACAAGATGCACGGCATCAATGACCCGGAATTGCAAAGGCGTTTTCGTTACGCCGATTTAATCGCCTCAAGTCTGCAAATCGAACACGAAGGCTTGACGACGCGCGAGGTTTTCGAGCGCCGCGCCAAACTCATCAGCGGAATGCGCCGCTTTCTCGACGACCACGATTTTATCGAAGTCGAAACGCCGATGCTGACGCCGAAGGCGACGGGCGCGGCGGCGAAGCCTTTCCAGACGCATCACAACGCGCTCGACATCACGCTTTACGCCCGCATTGCGCCGGAGCTTTATTTGAAACGCCTGACCGTCGGCGGTTTTGAAAAGGTTTATGAATTAAACAGAAACTTTCGCAACGAAGGTTTATCGAACAAACACAACCCGGAATTTACGATGCTCGAATTTTACTGCGCCTATATGGACGTTTCGGGAATGATGGATTTCAGCGAGGCGATGATTAAAGAATCGGTGCAGAAAGCGACGGGCGGAAGTTTGCAGGTCAAATACGGTTGGGCGGAAATAGACTTTTCAAAGTTTGAACGATTGACGATGAAAGAAGCGATTCAAGCACATTTGTCGTTTAATGTTGAAACCCAGCAAAGACAAGTTGACGAAGGCGAGAATCCCGAAGATTTCTTTATGACTTTCAGCGATTTAATCGGTGAAAAATATGATGTTTCCTGGCTGGACGACGCGGAAAAATTACGCACGTTAGTTAATTACAATATTAAAGGTGAAGCGGCGTCCGGCAAGCCGCGCGGAGAACGCAAACCCGTATTGATGCAGGTAACGAAAGAAGAAAGGAGAGCGTATCGAGAGCGAACGATAAATTTCACAAGAAAAATCTGGCGGGAAGCAGTAGAGGAAACGCAAAAAACATTTGACGCTTCTAAAAATCAACCGGAACAAGCCGCGCGCGACCTTGTTTTTATTTTTGAAGAAATGGTTGAAAACCAACTAATCCAACCGACATTTATCACGGATTACCCGAAGTCAATTTCGCCTTTGTCGAAAGCGTCGCCGGATAATCCAGAAGTTGCCGAGCGGTTTGAATTGTTCATCGCCGGAATGGAATGCGCCAACGGTTTTTCGGAACTAAACGACCCGCAGGAACAATACGAGCGATTTGTTGACCAGATGAGCGAACGGACGCTCGGCGACGAGGAAGCGATGGTTTTGGACGAAGATTACATCAGGGCGCTCGCTTACGGAATGCCGCCCGCCGCCGGAATCGGCATCGGGATTGATAGATTGGTGATGCTTCTGACGAACAAACATTCGATTCGCGACGTGATTCTGTTCCCGCATATGCGACCGGAAAAGAGAGACGCAGACGCGGAGACGGAAGCCCGCGCGTGAGCAAAAGCGGAAAATAATGTTAGCTTAATGACGTAAAACTTATCGAAAGGTTGAGACAATAAACTTAATTTCAAAGGAGAAAAAATGGCACAGGAAGATAACGGACGAGACAAAAAAGACACGACCGCGACGGGCAGAGATATTCCGGGCGGCGACGGCACGATTTCCGACGAGGATATGAAGAAAATCGACGGCGACGACGGCAATAAGCCGATTGGACAAGACCATTCGCTCGAAAACTACGAAGATTCAGAACCGAGAAGCGGCGTCGGCGCAATTCAGGACAGCTCGTTGATTAAGGAAAACATCGCGCACATCGAAGACGAGGAATAATTTGTAAGGGCGACGGCTTGTCCTCGCCCGCCGTTTTGATTTCGGGCGAGGACAAGCCGTCGCCCTTACAGGAAAAAAAATTATGGAATTCAAAGACACGGAATCACAATTGGAAGGCATCAGGGAAATATTTGCTGAAGCTAAGAGCGAGGATAATTGGAATCTGGACGAGCCGATGCTGTTTAGTTATTACTTCGTCGGTAATGACGCCGACAAGCTCGACAATCTCGGCGCGGCGCTCGAAGAAAAGGATTATGACTTTATCGGCGTCTACGAACTCGGCGAAGAGGAAACCGACCGCTCGACCGGCGAATTTCTGCTGCATCTCGATAAAGTCGAACAGCACACGCCCGAATCGCTCGCTCAAAGAAACGTCGAATTCGCCGCGCTCGCCGAAGATTACGGCGGCGTCGCCTACGACGGCTGGGAATTCGGCGAAGAAGGCGATTACGACGAGGAAGACGGAGACGACGGGGACGGAGACGAAGAAACAGAAGAAAGATAAATCACAAAACGTAAAAATAATTGTAGGGGCGACGGCTTATCCTCGCCCGCTCGCGTTGTAGTAATTTGACCGGAGCGGGCAGGGTCAAGCCGCCGCCCCTACAAATTTTGTTAAATTGAATAATCCAAATGAACAAAACCAATCCGCCGCAAAACCCGAAAGCGTAAAAGTTCTGCGCCTCAGCCAAATGCTTTTTTTAGGCAAAGGCGCTCTTTTTCGCCGCGTTCTGCACGCGATTATCAGCATCGCGCTGCGCCTGTTTTTTCGCCGCATCGAAGCCGTCAATGTCGAACGTGTTCCCGACGCGGGCGCGATTATCTTTGTTCTCAATCATCCGAACGGCTTAATCGACCCGGCGCTTGTTTATGTCTCGCTCGTTCGCCGCGTTTCGTTTCTCGCTAAATCGACAATTTTCTCGGTCAAGTTCGCCGCCTTTATTATGCGCGGGCTGGAAGTTCTGCCGGTTTATCGACAAATCGACGCTAATCGGGAGATGTCGAAAAACTTTTCGACCTTTGCCGTCTGTTACGAATATCTCGCGCAAAATCGGTGCGTCGCCATTTTTCCCGAAGGCATCTCGCACGACGAGACGAATTTACAGCCATTAAAAAACGGCGCGGCGCGTATCGCAATCGGCGCGCTGGCGTTTGACGAAAACCTGCGGCGCAGAGGTTTGAAGATAATGCCCGTCGGTTTGTTTTACACGTCGAAAACCGCGTTCAGAAGCGAAGCGCTGATTCGCTACGGCGAGCCGCTCGATGTCGAATACGTCGCGCTCGACAAACACGGCGAGCCGCCGCGCGAAGCCGTCCGCGAATTGACCGCGAGAATCGACGCCGCTCTGCGCGCCGTAACTTTGAACACCGAATCGCGCGAAGAACTCGATGCCGTTCTCAAAGCCGAAGCGCTTTTCTCGTCCGTCTATCAAAATCTATTATTCAAAGAAACTCTGGCGCAAAGTTTTCTCCGCTTGCAGGAATTGGCGGAAAAATACACGGTTCTCGAACAGAATAACCCGGAACGAATGCGCGAATTGAGCGCCAAGATTGAACGATACGAAAGCGATTTAAAAACCAGCGGCGTAACGGCACAAAGTCTTTCAGTTTTACAGCACCCGACGCGATATGTTTTCCGGTTTCTGATTCTGCGAAACATTATTCTAATTCTGCTCGCGCCGCTCTCGATTATCGGCGCGATTATTCATTCGCCCGCCTATCTTTTCTCGAATCTCGTCGGCGCGATGTTCAAAACGCACGGCGCGGACGAAGCCGGCTCGACCTACAAAATACTCGCCGCCATCGTTTTTATGCCGCTGACGTGGCTCGCGGTTTTCGCAATTGTGTTTTATTTTCTCGGCTGGCAGTTCGCGCTTCTCGCAATACCGGCGGCGATTGTGTGCGGCTACGTCGCGCTTCGCTCATTTGAAACACTCGTCGATTTGACCGTCTGGATAAAAGCGACGTGGCTTTTATTTCGCCAGCGCGCATTGTTTTTGAGATTGCTCGTCGAGAGAGAAACTTTGCAAAAGGAAATCGGCGAGATAATCAAAAGAAGTTAGCCGCGAACAAACACGAAAAAACACGAAATTAAAGACAAAATAAAAACACTGATTTTTCCGTTGTTTTTATAAATCGATTTTCTGTTTTATTGCTTTTCTCGTTCGTCTCCTTTCGTGTTTGTTCGCGGCTAAAAGTTTTTTCTGTAGTTATTATTCGTTGGTTAGAACCAAAACCGGGTCAATGTCGGACGCGCGCCACGCCGGATAGAGCGCGCCGACGAGACTGCCGCCGACGGCGATGGCGATTGCCGTTAAAATCCAGTTGAGGCTGAACTCGAACTGCAATTCAAAAAACGTCGTGATTAGATACGACGCCAGAAGCGACACGGCGAAACCGAATAAAATTCCCAAAACGCCAATCATAAACGCTTCGCCTTCGATGACTTTGATAATAAAACTTTTCGACGCGCCCAAAGATTTCAAGATGCCGATTTCCTTGCGCCGTTCGGTTATCGTCGTATACATCGACAATAAAACGAAGATAGTCGAGACGAACGCGCCCAAACCGACCAGCACGCGAAGAAATATATTGAGCGCCGGAATGCGTTCCTGCGCGTCGATTATCAAATCGCGCGTCAGATTGACTTTGTTGCCCGGCAGAGTTTGGTTAATCCGCGCCGCAACCTGGTCAACGTCCGCGCCGTCTTTTAGTTTAACGAGAATAAACGTGCATTTATTTTCCGCCTGAAGCGCGTCCTGCATCGCGGCGAGCGACATTTTTATGCGCGAACCTGAAGGCGGCGCGAATACGCCGACGATTTTATGCGGCTTGCCGAAAACTTCAATCGTGTCGCCGAGCTTCAACTTGTCGTCGCGCATCTGCCGCTGGTCAACGATTACTTCGTCGTTTTCGACGGGAGCGCGTCCTTCGACGGTCTGCATCTCGTTCATCTCGGCGAACGATTGCCAATCGACGCCGTCGAGCTTCAGCGTGCCGAAACGTCCCTTTTTGCTCGGCGTAATATAACTCGCGACGGGAACCACCGATTGAACGCCTTCGATTTCGAGAAGTTTCGGGGCGTAAGCCGTGGGGACGTTCAAAGCCGAGCTGGTCAATTCCATCGCGCCCGAACGCGTGAAGACGATTTCCGCTTTCCAGTTGGCGTTGCGGCGCGCCATATCGTTCGACATTCCGCGCGCGAGTCCTGTAAATAAAACGACGAGAACGACGCCGAGCGCGACGCCGACAATGCTTATCGCGGTGCGAAACGGGCGCGTTTTTAAGTTGGCAAAAACTAATTCGAGCATTTTTTTAAGGTGGAATTACGGATTTATTATCGACTCTTAATTTAAAGCCGGACAAATTTATTTTATAAGATTATTTAACCGTAGATGAACGCGGATAAAATCGGATAAGGCGCAGATTTATTTCTATTAGTTTTTTCTCTAATCTGTTTTCATCTGATTTTATCCGCGTTCATCTGCGGTTAAATAATACTTTATGTTGTCCGGCTGTTTAATCTTTCAACAATTCTCCGGCGAAATCAAAATCTTTGTCCCGCTCGTCACAGGCGAAAAGCTCCTTGCGGTTTTGAAAATCGGCAAAGGCTTTGTCGTAGGTTTCGAGCAGTCGATTTGTCGATTTCTCCCACGTATTTTCTGCGGCGGTTTGGACAGCCTTAATTGTTCTTTCTTCTCTCAATTGCGGATTATCGACGATTTCCCGCACGGCTTTTGCAAAACTTTCCGCGTCGGGCGCGACAAGCCACGCGTTTTCGTCTTTCGCGTAAGATAAAATTCCGCCCGCGTTCGGCGCTAAGGTCGGCGTGCCGGAAGCCATCGCTTCGAGCGGCGCGATGCCGAACGGCTCGCGCGGGTTCGGGTGAACGAAAACATCGGCGTTGGCGTAATAATCGGCGAGCGTTTCCTTGTCGAGATGTCCGAGTTGGACGATTTTATTCGGAAAGCGCTTTTCGGTTTCCGCTTTTAGCCAATCGGCTTGCGGTCCCGCGCCCGCAACTAAAAGACGAAAATCTCTATCCGCATCTTTCGCCAGAATTTCCATTATTTTCGGCAGCAATTCGATATTTTTCTCCGGCGAAATTCTGCCCGCGTAAAGCAGAACCGTCGAGTTTTCGGGAATTGCGGCGCGTTTTCTCATCTCGCGTTTGACGTTTTCAGATTTTCTTTTCGGATTAAAAGTTTCGTTATCGACGCCGCGCGGACAGACGAAAATTCTTTCTTCAATCGGAATCTGCGAAGCGTTGAAAAATCGCCAGCAGAAATTTAAAAACGCTTTCGAGCGGCGCGGATTGTATTTTTCTTCGACGGCTTCGTAAAATTCCCGCGCCGTGTAAGCCGAATTTGCGATGTGAAAATCGAACGACGGGAAGTTGTAATTTCCCATCAGACGGCGTGCGAACCATTTTGCCAGCTTTCCCTTTGATAAAAACGAAGCGATATTGTCGTCCATTCGCTCGCACGAAAAGTGAACCATCATCGGGCGATTTAATTGTTTGAATTTTTTCAGACGAACCATCGCGCCGAACATACTAAGCGAATATTTATCGGTAATCTCAATCATATCCGGCATTTCGGCAAGCAAAATTTTGCGCACAAGCGTATCGACGGGCATATACTGCCACGGCATTATAACGCGGTAACGCTTGTCGAAAATCGGCGACTGCATCGCCGGAACGTAATAAATTTTCGCGTAATCGTTGACGATTTCGACTTCTTCGCGCTTCCCGGGAACAATCAAACTTATAAAACGCCGGTGCCGTCCGGCGGCGGCAAGCAGATTATTATACGAAGTGCTGATGCCGCCCGAATTTTTGTGATAGTAATTGGTGATGTGAACCGATTTTAACAATTTTTTATATACGAAGCTGTTTATTTTATGAAAACACTCGTTTGATTTACGCGGATTCGGCGGCGTTCGACTGTCGATATAAAAAAACCGACGCCAGCGCGGTGCAGAGCAGAAGCAGAATAACTCCGTCGATTCCCCAAAATGAAAACCAGTGGCTTTTGCCTTTATTATACGTCCAGAACGGCTTGCCGATAATCGCCCAGCCGAGCATTTGCGCAAAAATTCCGAAGGCGAAAATTCCTAAGAATACGCGCAAATATTCGGCGCGGCGGAGCATCCCGGCGATTTCAAGTGGAATAAAGGCGATAAACTCGAAGGTTAAAAGCGGAAACTTTGCCAAATCGCTCAATAATGATTTGCTTTCCGCCTCGCCGACAATCATCACGTCGCGCCGCATAATAAACAGGCTGAACAGCGCCGAAACGATTGAGATGCAGACGGAGCGCAAAATCGCTTCGTCGGTGTGGTCGCCGGTCTGTGTGTAGTGCGCGAAACCGAGCTGGACGAAAAACTCGAAAATATGGCTGATGACGGGAACAATCAGCAGAATTGCCAAAAGAGCTTTCCACGCCGGTTCGACGCGGCGAAACGCCTGTATCAGCGCGCCGCCGACGCCCGCGAACGCAAAGCGAAAAATGAATTGGACGAGCGCCGCGCCGAGTGCGAGCTTGATGCTTTCGCGTCCGACGAGATATGTAATCAGGAAAATCGGCGCGCGCAGAGTGCCGCTCATTATCGCGCCCTTATAATTCCAGTGCCGGACGAGCCGCGACGGGTCGCGCCAAACCGTTGTCAGCGCTTCGGTTATCGTGTGCGACGGCGCTTCGAGCGGCATAATATCGGATGTCATTTCTTTCATAGTGAAAAAGCGGCGTCGGAAAAATCAAAAGATAAATCGTCTTTAAGTTTAACAAAACGGGAAACCTTTTCAGTCGGCAGGTTTTGGTTTCGGTTTATCTTTGAATCTGCCCGGCTTTTTTCTGTTCTTTTTTATCTCGTCGAGATGAATTTTAGCCGCGCCGTAAGCGTCATAGACGCTCTCGAAAACCGCGTCCCACGAACGCGACAGCGCGAATTGGCGCGAATCGAGCTTCATCTGCGCCAGTTTTTCGGGATTGTCCATCAGCTCAATCGAAAATTTTACGAACTCGTCCAGATTTTTCGCCACGAATCCGGTTTTACCCGACTGCACGATAAATTTCGGTCCGCCCTGGTCGGTAACAATGCACGGAACGCCCGCCGCGTTTGCTTCCTGCACGACGTTGCCGTATGCGTCGGTGTCGGACGAAAAGATGAAAACGTCCATATTAGCATACGCTTCGGAAAGTCTTTCGCCGTCGAGAAAGCCGGGAAGCTCGGCGGTCTGCATATTTTTCTCTAAAAATGTGCGTTCGCTGCCTTCGCCGACGATTAAAAATTTGAAATTTTTCCTGCCCGCTTTCAGTAATTCATGTTCCAAATCAGCCAGCATTCGGACGTTTTTTTCGGCGCGAAGTCTGCCGACAAAGCCGAAACGAATGATTCCGTCGTTAATCGTTCGCTTTTCGGGCGAATATTTTTCCGTATCGACGCCGCGAATCATCAGGCGCGTCTGTCTGTCCGTGCCTTGAGCGAGCATATCGATTAATTCCTGATTCGGCGCGAGTAGAACCTGCGGCATTTTGTAATAAATCTGCGCGCCGCGCAAAATGTTTTTTTCGAGAAGGTCGGTCAGCGAGTAGACGAATTTTTTCGGCAGAAAGTCGAATTTGGCGCGCAGGCGGCGAGCGGCGTATTCGTGCAGATTCGTGTGCCACGAACCGACGAGCGGAAAATCCATTTTCCAGGACAGATACGCGCCGACGATGCTGACATCGTTCAAACCCGTGATATGAAAAACGTCGGGACGAAATTTTTCGATTTCGGCGCGGACGAGCGCGACGTGGCGCTGGAAAAACGGGTCGTAGCTCAAGCCTTCGTCCATATTAAGGGCGGCGGCGGAGCGTTTCAGCGAAACGAAAGTTATGTTTCCGTCCTGTCTGACTTCGGTTTTTTCGCCCGCGTAGACGCACAAAAACGGAAGTTCGCGCTTGCGGACAAATCCGACGAGTCGATTGCTGGTCATTGCGACGCCGTTGACTTCCAGAAATGAATCGGGGAAAAAAGCGATGCGTAAAGGTTTATTCACTCGATATTATAAAGGTTGTAGGGGCGACGGCTTGTCCTCGTCCGCGTTTCGATTGAAAGACGCGTTGAATTTAACCGATACGTTCGGGCGAGGACAAGCCGTCGCCCCTACAAACGCCGTTTATGTTTTTAATCGTTTGTGTATTTAATTACGATAAAAACCTTTCTAAATCGCCGAATCGGGCGAAGGCGCGGCGGTCGAATTTGCCAGATTGACGGTCAACTCCTCTAAATCGGGAATCGTAAATTTGGCTTTGTCCAAATCCTTCGGCACGCGGTCGTGTTTTTTACGCGCAAGACGAAACGCCGGGCGCATTCGTTCGTGTCCGAAAACGCCGAGCGTCCAAACTGCCGCGCGAAGCCACGCCGGACCGCCGAATTCCCAGTGAACCGACAGCGGGCGCAAACCGTGTCCGTCTTCGATGTCGAAGTGAACGCGGTCGAACCATCTTTTGCGTCCTTCGGGAAATTCCGGGTAATGGCGCAGGATTTCGGCAAACGACTGTAACTGGCGCGAATGAAGCGGCTGGCTGTATTCGGGCATTAGGACGACTTCGCTGCGTTTATCGACGCGAATTTCTTCGGCAAATTCGGCGAAAGTTTTCGCGTTCGTCAAATTCAAAACCGTGTTCGGCTTGCAGCCGTGCCGGTCGCCGCCGGTAACTAATGGAATGCCGAGCGCTTCCGCCATTTCGATAACCGCTTTGTTTTCAGACCACGAACGAAAACCGTTGACTTCAAACGCGTGAATCCAGCGCCCGTGTTCGCGCACGAAATTTTTAAGCAGGATTTTGTGCTTTTCCTTGCCGACCATTTCGATGTCCCAGAGCGGATGATTCAAAACAACTAAAACTTCGGGAATCGCCGCGAGCATCGAAAACATTTCGTTGAGCTTTTCGGGCGTGTGATTTTCCTTTGTAAAAGTGTAATCAAGCAGCGTTTTAGTCAGTTCGACGGCGTTTTCCTTCGGCAGATTATGAACGCCGACGTGGAAAAATCCGTATTCAAACGGCACAGTCCATTCGAGCGAAATCGGCGCTTGCTCGTTCGGCGTCGTCTCGTTTATTTGCAGATTGGCGTCGATGCTGTCGTGGTCGCTGATTGACGCGATGCCTTCAAGTCCGGCGCGGTTAATCTGTTCCTTTTCGAGATTATAAACCGTCTGCGCCGTCAAAGGCGGCGACCAGAAGCCGCTCGAAAAATCGGGAAATTTGCCTTCGCGTTTCAGGTAATTGGCGCGCTCCTTTTTCCAGAAATAAGAAATAACGGGAAGTTTGGCGGCGTAATGCGGCACGAATTCCAGCATTTCCTTTGAATGTTCCGTATGACAATGGAGAGAAACGCCCGTTTTTGCATCTCCGCTCAAGTCTTTCGGCTTGTGCAGGATATGTAAGCGTGTTCGTTTTAGATTCATTTCATTCTCCGTAAAAAAGCCCGTCAATTGAATGTATAAAGCTACCAAATCAGCTTTATAAAGTAAATCGGTCAGATGTCCGGCAAAGCTAAGCTGTTGTCTTTGTTTATTTTGCAGTTGATTTTCAAAAGCGGGAAGTTCAAACATCAAAAGTTTAGCACAAGCGGAAAAACAGGATTTATTAAAAATTTCGGGAAACTATAAAAGTTTTTTGTCATAAATCGAAAACGCGCGGTGTTTTGTAGATAGAAAAAGGGAAATTTACTCTCGAAATATTCATAAAGATTTAGGAGAAAAGCAATTATGACTTGGTTAATATCATTACTTTTAGCGGGCGCGATGTTCGCGCCGGACGCAAATTCGCCGGTGCGGTTAAATTTCGACAATGCCGCCGGAAACATTAAAACAATCGCGGCAATGGACGAAAGCGAGCGTTTTGAACAAACTTATCCGCTCACTTCGGCGGGCAGAATCGGCGTTTCAAACGTCAACGGCTCGATTACGATTGAGACGTGGGAGCGAAACGAAGTAAAGCTCGAATACGTCAAAACCGCCGACAGCCCAGAGCGTCTCGCGGAAGCGCGAGTCCGTATCGACGCGCGCGCCGATTCCATACAAATCGAAACCGAATACGACAAACAGCGAACAAACGGGCAACAGTGGAAAAACAGCGGCAAACTCGTTGTTGAGTATCGTCTGACCGTTCCGCGCGCCGCCGTTCTCGACGAAATCGAAACCGTCAACGGCTCGATAAATATCGCAAATGCGGCGAATATGACGAAAGCATCGGCGGTCAACGGCGAAGTTCGCGCCGTGAATCTGCGCGGCACGGCGAATCTTTCGACCGTCAACGGCACGGTTCAAGCCGATTTCGACCGACTTCAAACGGGCAGCCGGATTTCGCTCGAAACCGTCAACGGAACAATTAATTTAACGATTCCGTCGGACGCGAACGCGACCATTAAAGCCGACACGCTCAACGGCAGCATTACAAACGATTTCGGTCTTCCGGTGAGAAAAGGGCAATACGTCGGCAGAGATTTATACGGCAGAATCGGCACGGGCGAGGCGCAGATAAAGTTGGGCAGCGTCAACGGCGGTTTGTCTGTAAAGCGCAGGAACGACGGCAAAAATACTAATCCGGCAGCGAATCTTCTGCCGCCGAAAAGCAAAACCGACGACAATTCGGGCGATGAAGCGCGGATTAACATCGGAAAATTAAACAGGGAAATAGAGCGCGCGCAAGCCGAAGCGGAAAAAGAAATTCAAAGAAACACGCGGCAGACGAACAGGGAAACGGCGCGCGCGCTTGCCGGCTCGAAGGCGGAAATCGAAAGGGCGCTGGAAATCGCCAAAAATGAAATCGCTCAAATCGATGTCGAAAAAATTACAGCCGACGCGCTGCGCGCCGCAAACCTTGCCGATTATTTTGCGGGCGGCGCGCCGTCCGTGGAAAAAAAAAGCGGTTCTTTCGCCGTTAAAGGCGTTCCGAAAGTAACCGTTCAAATCGGCGGCGCGGCGGTTGTCGTGCGCGGATGGGACAAGCCGGAAGTTCAGTATTCGGTTGTAAAAGTCGCCGAAAATCATAATAACGGCGCGCTCGATATTAACGCGACTAATAATGTTTCGGACGTTAATATAAAAATAATAAACGTCGATAATGCGGCAGGCAGAGGGAATTTTTCCGATAACTCGAATCGTGTGCGCGTCGAGATTTTCGTTCCGAAAAAATCCGATTTGAAAATCAGCGGCGACGGCGAAATTCGACTCGAAGGCGTTACCGGCGACATTGATTTGCAGGGCGCGGGCGAAGCGGTCAATGTCCGCGACTCAAGCGGAAAATTGAGCGTCGGAACAACCGACGGCACGATTCGCGTCATCGGCTTTCGCGGCGCGTTCGATGGTAAAACCGCCGACGGCACAATGAATCTCGAAGGCGATTTTCAAAGTTTTAACGCGCTCGCCGCTGGCGGCACGATTGTATTGACTCTGCCGGAAAACGCCGACGCTCTCTTAGAATCAGACGCCGAAATCGAAACCGTCGGGCTGAATCTGACGCGCGACGACAAAAACGAAAGGTTGTGGCGCGCCGGGCGCGGCGGCGCGATTTATAAAATGAGCGTCGCCGGCGGAAAAGTCGTCGTTCGGAGCGCGGGCGCGATGAAAACTAACTAAGGAAATCGTTTCAAACCGGCGCTCTCGCTTCAAATTCAAGATAAGTTTTCGCCTGAAATACTGAAACATATTCGACCGAAAGAGCGTTTCAGTCAAAGGCAGACAGGAATATCTCTGCCTTTCTTTTTTTAAATTCCGTTTTTATAAATAACAATCTTAAATATGAAAAAGTTTTACGGCTTTTTAGCTATTATATTTTTTGCGCTCGCCGCCGGCGCTCAAACCGTTCCGACCGCGCCGCCGCCAGGTTCACCCGACGCGCAGACTCCGGCGACGAATTCGACAAACACGACGACAGGAGCGGCGAAAAGAGAAGCGACCGACGCGCCGCCGACCGAGCCGAGCGGAAAAGCGCTTCTTAACCTTTCGCCGGAAAAAAGAAATCCGGTGCGCGTCGTCAAATTCGCCGCCGCGCCGGTTATCGACGGAAAACCGGACGAAGAAGTTTGGAAAACCGCGCAGGTTTTAAAGGATTTTATTCAAACCGCGCCGGGCGATAATGTTCCGGCGTCGAAGCCGACCGAAGTAATGCTCGGCTACGATGAAAAAAATCTGTATATCGCCTTCAAATGCTGGGACGAACGGGACAAGATTCGGGCGACGCTCGCCAAGCGCGACGAAGTTTTCGGCGAAGACAACGTGCGCGTCTGGCTCGACACTTACGACGACCGGCGGCGCGCGTATATTCTCGGCTTTAATCCGCTCGGAATCCAGCAGGACGGAATTTACACCGAAGGTCAGGGCGCTGATTTTTCCGTCGACATTGTGATGGAATCCAAAGGCGTCATCGAAGATTGGGGCTGGTCTGTAGAAATCAAAATTCCGTTTAAGTCAATGCGTTATTCGGCGGGCAAAGGAAAACTCTGGGGCTTTAACGCCGCGCGAAATATCGACCGCTTAAACGACGAATTCGATTCGTGGATGCCGGACGACCGCAATGTTTCCGGGTTTTTAATCAAACACGGCAAACTTGCCGGACTCGACGAGATAAAAACCGAGCGCACTTTGGAAATCGTGCCAAGCGTTACAATCGGCGAAACCGGACGGCGAAACCGTTCGATTGCGCGTTATATTTTAAACGACCGCGAAAGAAATCCCGACGGTTTGCTGCTCGACCGCGGCAGATTCGTCAACCAGCCGGTAAAACAGGACATCGGCGTTAATTTCAAGCTCAACATTACGCCGAACGTAACTCTGGACGCGGCTTACAATCCCGATTTTGCCGAAATCGAAGCCGACGCGCCGGTTGTTTCGGCAAACCAGCGTTTCCCGATTTTCTTTCAGGAAAAGCGCCCGTTTTTTCTCGAAGGCTCGGAGATTTTCCAATCGCCGTTGCGAGTGTTTTATTCGCGCACGATTATCGACCCGGACATTGCCGCGAAACTGACGGGCAAAATCGGCAAAACTTCATTCGGAGTTTTGCTCGCTTCAGACAACGCGCCCGGAAATTTCGATGAAGACGACCGCACAGACCCGTCGATTCGCCCGCGTTACACGGAGTTTTTCGACAAAAATGCGACGTTCGGCGTCGTCCGTGTCAAGCGCGATTTCGGCAGGGAAAATAACGTCGGATTTTTCGGCACATACCGCAGCTTTCCCGAGCAGCATAATGTTTTGGGCGGCTTTGACGGCAGATTTAAACTCAGCCCGCAGATGACTTCGCAGTTCCAAGTTGTCGGTTCGACCTCGCGGCGCTGTTTTTTCAACAACGAATTCGAGCCGTCGATTGACACGTTTCAGGCGCGCCGCAACCGTGAAATATGTGCGACCGGAACGCGTCCCGCAAATCCGAACGCGGCTAATCCGTTTAATCAATATCGAACCGGAAACGGTTTGGGCTATTTGTGGAATCTCGATTACACGGAAAAAAATCGCGGTTTTTATATCGAGTTAAACGGGCGAACGAAAGATTATCGCGCCGACGCCGGATTTACGCGCCGGACAAATACCAATCGTGCCGTCTTTGCCGGACGCCTCAGCACAGAGCCGAATCCGAAAGGAAAAATCATTCGCTTCGAGTGGCGACCGGCGGTTTCGACCAATTACGATTGGCAGGGACGCGCGCAGCATTTCGGCGCGCATTCCAATTTTAATTTGAGTTTTCAGCGCAATACCTCCGCAAGTTTTGAAACCGGCATTGCTTACGAGCGTGTTTTCGAGGAAGAATTCGGCTTAAAGCGTTCGCCGACAAGAATTAACGGCGCGTTTTTCGGCAATTCGGAACGCTCGGCGCGGCAGCAATACGCCAGCGCCAACTTCAGCAGCTCGCCGGGCAAAAAGGTTTCCTACGGCGTCTTTATGGGCTTTGTCAACAACGCGCTCGATTTCGATTTCGGCGGCGGGATGCGTTTCCCGCGTGTCTCCGGCGCGTTCGTCAGTTATCAAACTGATTATGCCGAATATCTGCGGCGATTGGCGATAAATCCGAACGACCCGACGAACCGCGAACCGCGCTTTCCCGGGCAAGACCCCGGCGCGGGCAGGCAATACGACATCGGCGCGGAAATTAATCTGAAGCCGACTGACCCGCTGCGCGTCTCGCTCGAATACAGCAAAAGCCATTTGACGCGCAAAGACACGGGGCGCGCCGCGTTCGATTCAAATATTTTCACGCTTCGGACGACTTATCAATTCACGCGTTTTACATTCGCGCGCGTTCGCTGGGATTACGATTCGCTCAACTCGAACGCCAGCGGGCAGATGCTTTTAGGCTGGAATCCGAATCCGGGAACTGCCTTTTACGTCGGCTACAACGACAATTTCAACTACAACGGTTTCAGTCCATACACCGGACAGTTAGAGCCGCGTTTCGAGCGAAACAGCCGCACATTTTTTATCCGCGCCTCGTATCTGTTCAGACGAAGTTTTTAGTTTTAGGTTGATTTTTCTTCAGGCTGACTTTGGGCAGTGAAATTAAATTTGATTTCACTGCCTTTTTTTATTTGAAAAACACTTGTTTTTTTACGGTTACATTTTTCGTGTGTGCCATAATGCTCAATGGAAGTTGAGGAAATATTATGCAGCGTAAAATATTCTGGATTTCGTTTATAATGCTCGGTTTGTGCGCCGATTTGATTCTGCCGTTCGTGTGGGCAATCGCGGCGACGATTCCGGTTTTATTTCTAAGCTGGTGGATTGCTTACCGAAGCGATTGGTTTGAATAATCGGTTCACCGGTTGAAAAGCGGTTAATTTTCGTTATAATATAAAATTATTAAACGGAAAAACTAATTATGAACTGGACAGTTCAAAAACTTGAAACCGAACCGTTTGTCCGGGTCGCAGCCCAGGGCGTTTTCGACCCGGACGAGCATCTCGAAATGCTCGACGACCTTCTCACCCGCCGATTCTGGCAGCCGGAAACGCCCGTTTTATTCGATTTCCGCAATGTCGAATTCGGAGAAACCAATCTTGATGATGTCCGGCAAGCCAGCCTTAACCGCCAGAAAAACGACGCCCGTTTCGGTCGCGGCAAATCTGCTTTCCTGATGAAATCGCTCACCGATTTTGCCCGCGGGCGACAATTCCAACTGCTCACCGAAGACAAAGTATGCGCCGCCCTGCGCATTTTTATGGAAGAAGACCAGGCGCTGCGCTGGGTCGAAGACAGAAATTCACCCGAATAAATCTAATAAATAATTTCATCAAGCCGCTTTATAAACGTCGTCGGAGCGCGGGCATCCTGCCCGCAAAGATTGCGCGAGCAATCTAAAGCGTTAGATTAAATTCAATATTGATTTTACTCGAAACTTTTGAACGCTTACCGCGTTCTTTGCGGGCAAGATGCCCGCGCTCCCAAATCATTCCGGTTAGATTTGAAATTTGCGCGCCGCTTTGAGCAGTAGAACGCAGCTTATCGAATGCGCCCGATACTTTTGTGCGGACTTCCGCATTTATAAAACTATTATGTCCGACTGCTTACTTCGCGCGTTCCCGCAAATTTATTCAAAAACACGTCCGACCGGCGTAATGGTTACGTCTTGCGGGCGAACGTCGATGCGATAATTTTGAATCGCTTTATCTTCTTCCAGAATCTCCGCCGGTTTCGCCGTGTTGTAGGAAATCGGCGAAGGCGTGTTGCTGACAATCGCGTTCCGCAAGCCTTCGGCGTCTTTCGTAATCATCACGATTCGCATCGCTTCGGCGTTCGCGAAATATCTTTTGATTGCGCCGTTCACATCTTCGAGCGTCAGGCGCGACAAATTTTCCTTCATATATTGATTATAATTCGGAATGCCGTAAAATTTGCTGTCGAGCGCGTAGCCGAGTTCGGCGTCTTTGGTCTGCGTCGAAATGTTGACGTATTTGGTCAAAAAGTCGCGCGTTTCCTCAAACGTTTTTTGGTCTAAACCGTTTTCGGCGAGCTTGTTAAATTCGTAGAGCGCGGCGCGAAGCGCGAAATGCGCGTTTTGCGGCTCGACGGGACGAATCCAGATTTGAAAAATCTGCTGCCGCCGAGCCAGATTCGGGTCAGGCTCGAACTGAAACATTCCGCGCGGGAAATATTCGATATACGCGTAATCGCCGTAATTCAGCCCGCGTTTTTCGCGCAGCTGACCGTAAAGATAGCTGTTTGAAGAACGATGCTGACCGAAATACGAAGCGACGAGCGCGAGCGCCGCGTATTCCTTGCCCATCGAACGATTAACCGCAATCGGAAAACCGATTGAAATCGCCGTCGCGCGTGTTTCGCGCTGAATAATATCAATCTTTGTTCCGCTTTCGAGCTTTGGCGTCGCTATTTTCCGCTTCATCTTCGCGCCTTTCGGTAATTTTGCGAAATCGGCGGCGATTTGATTGGAAAATTTCGTATCGAAGCCGCCCGAGAGTCCTAAAACCAAATTTGCCTGTGTATAATTTTTCGCGTAAAAATCCTTTACGTCCTGCAAAGTAAGGCGTTCAAGCGACGAAATTTTGCCCATCGAATGATTTTCGTAAGGCGTGCCTTTGTAAATAATATTATAAAGCCGTTCCTTGCCGAGTTCTTCGTCATTGCCTTCGCGCAGGGTTGTTTTCAAAAAGTTAATTGCGTCGCGCCTCAGACGATTAAAATCGTCTTCGCGAAATCCGGGTTCGAGCAGCATTTGACGAACAATCGCGTAATATTTATCGAGATTATCGACGTGCGTCTGCCCGACAAATGTCGTCATTTCCTTGTCCGACTGCCAGCCGAAACCGGCAGCCATCGGATAAAATTCGGCGACAATCTGGTCGTAAGTTAAATTTTTAGAACCGCCGTTCGCCAGCATCGCCGCCGTCAGACTCGCCAGACCTTCCTTGCCGTTCGGGTCGTCAACCGAGCCGGTCAAAAACTGAACGCGTATCGAAACGAGCGGCGATTTGCTCGGCAGAAAAACATTCGCCGTATTTACTGAATTCATATTATTCCGCGCCGCTTTCGGCATTATTTTTCCGCGTCTCTGCGCGAAAATCGGAGTCGCCGCCAGAGCGAAAACGAAAAGCGCGACAACGAAAATCTTCAATTTCATAAAATTTACATTCATAATTTTTTCCTTTACGGGACAATCTCAAAAAACTCGCAATGTCGCGGGCGAAACAAATTAAAATGCCGCCGGTCAACTGTTAAAATGCGTTTGATATTAAGTCTTTCGGCAATCGCGACAATCACGCAATCGACAAAATCGACTTTCGAGTCGGCGTATTTTTCTAAAATCTCAACGGCGCGATTTAAATCCTGTAACTCGGTCGGAACAAGTTTGAAATCGCCAGCCGCAACGGAACGCAAAAACTTTACCAACGTTTTATAACCGAGTTCGCGCATAACCAAATAAGCCAATTCGGGTATGACAACTTCAGGCAAAACGGCGCGATTTTCGTTTTCGTATGCGACGACGCACGACTCGTGAAGTTCGTCTTCGATATTGAGAATTGCCAGCAGAAAGCCCGTGTCAAAAAGTGATTTTTCGTTCACGGCAAACTCCAGCCTTCGCGCTTGTCAGCGCCTTCGGCAAGTATTTCATCAACGCTTTGCGATAAATCCCTGCGCCCGCGAGCGATTCCGATTAACGCAAGCCTTCCGCGCCGTTTTTCTTCCTCAGTCTTGTCGGGTTTTGCGTTACTTTCGGATTTAATTGCCTGTTCCTCTTCTAAATCCTCGACAAACGCGAGGACTTTTGCCTGTTTTCCGATTGGCAAAGCGTGAACTTTTTCCTGTATGACCGTTTCGAGATTCATCTTTTTTACTCCGTTTGATAAGCGTTCCGATTATTTTTTCGTCGCCAGCGTTACGACCGTTTGACTATTATCTTGAAAATATTTATTGGCGTAAAACTGAATATCGTCCGGCGTTACCGAATCGTAGAGCGCGAAAACTTTGTCGATTGTCTCCGGCGAGCGGCGCAGCGCGACGAAGGCGGCGAGCGTTCCGGCGATGGCGTCGTTGCTGTTCATCGCCATCGAAAAACCGTAGCGATTGCGCGAGCGTGTTTCGTCCAACTGCTTTTGCGAAATTTTCTCGGTTGCGAAACGCTTATAAGTTTTAATTATTTCATCGCGGACGAGATTCAAATCTTTCACGTCTTTGACCTGCGCCGTCACGGTGAAAAGTTCCGGGTCGATATGGTTGTCGAAATCCGCGCCGACAAAAGTCGCTTTCTGTTGTTCGAGAACGAGCTTTTGATAAATGTCGGAATTTTCGCCGAACGCGATTTGGCTTAATAAATCGAGCGCGGCTTTGTCTTTCGCCGTTTCCGAAAAAGCGGGTGCGCGATAGGCGACCATTACATACGGCAGCGTTTGCGACGCCCAATCGATGTGTTTGCTTCGCGCTTTGTCCTGAAGCGGCTCGACGGGAATCATCTGTTTATAATCGCCGCGCGTCCAGCCGCCGTAATACTGTTTAATTTTAGCTAAAACGTCGGCTTGATTGATGTCGCCGACGACGACAATCGTCGCGTTTTCCGGTCGGTAAAAGCGGTCGAAAAACTGGAGCGCGTAGGCGTATTGGTTCGGATAATCCTTGATGTCGGCGATATAACCCATCGTCGTGTGGCTGTAAGTGTGATTCTTAAAAGCCGTCTCGCGCAGAACTTCATACATTTTAAAAGTCGGCGACGCGCTGTTTTTATTGTATTCGCCCAAGACCGCGCCGGCTTCGGTTTTAAATTGTTCTTCGGAGAATTTCAGTTTTTTAAATCGGTCGGCTTCGAGCTTTAACACTTCGTCCAAATCTTCTTTGGCAAACGTTTCGTGATAAACCGTGCGGTCGTCCGACGTGTAGGCGTTTGACGACGCGCCCGCTTTTTTCATCACTTCGTCGAAACGTCCGGCGGGATAATTTTCGCTGCCGCGAAACATCAGATGCTCGAAAAAATGCGCGTAACCGCTTTTGTTCGCCTCGACTTCGTTGCGCGAGCCGGTTTGAACGACCGTGTAGAGCGAAACCAGATTCGAGTAATCGGTCGGCACTGTAACGACGCGCAAGCCGTTAGGCAAATCGTCAACTTTGTATTGATAAGGAAAAACCTTGCGCGTCTGCGCGTTTGTCGTCAAAACGCCGAGCGCGCCGAACAGCGCGAAAAACATTAGTAGAATTTTCATTTTATAACTCCGTAGATTTAACAAACTTTCGTTTAGATGCAGAAATTTTAACCGAAATATGTCCGTTCGCCAAACGCTTTATTTTCGGCGCATCAAACAAGTCGTGTTTTCGCGCTCGTTTTTATGTTATAATCAATTTCTCGAAACGCTTCTCCGACTGCGATTTTACACGAAAATTTTACTTTATAACGACATTTTTCCGGTTTTTTCGCGCTGTTCCGAATTGTTGTAAAATTCTTCTTGTAATTTCTCAGGTTTTAGAGTATAAATCTTAGCCGACAAACTATTTCCAGCTATTTTGATAAGGAGTTCAGATGAAGCTAACCAGAAGTTTATTAGCCTTTGCCCTAAGTTTCTCCCTTTTTTCAGTTTCTTTCCTGAGTTTTTCAGTTCAGACGACATTCGCGCAGGATTCAAAAATCGCCATTCAGCGCGGCTATCGAACCGGTTATTCGGATGGTTATATGTCCGGTTACCGAGACACGATTGACGCCGCCGCCAAAAAATACGCCAAACACGCCGAATACGCCGCGGCAGACCGCGCTTTTAACAAAGATTACGGCGCGCTCGAAGATTACCGCGACGGCTACCAGCAAGGTTTTGAAGCCGGTTACGACACAGGTTATGAAAAACGCTCGTTCGACGCGACAATTCCGGTCAATTTGAAAAAACGCGGCGTCATCGTCATCCAGAACGCGGCGGCGCGAGTCGAAGAATCGATGCCCGCGCCGGCAAACGATAGTGCCGTCATAAACACCGCGACGACGGAAAACACGTCCGATGCGCGGCAGATTTCCGACAGCAATGTTCCCGATTCCGCCGCGCGTGTTCCCGAAAATACCGTTGCCGAAACGAAACAAACGCCCGTTTTGACGGCGCAAATCGATGTCTCCTCGACGCCGACGGAAAATTACGGCTCGTCAGCCGCAGCGCGCGGCGACGAGCCGCTCGTCATTCCGAACGACACCGAATTGATAGTCGAATTGGTTGACGACATAAACACCGGACGCAGCCGCGAAGGCGACAAATTTCAGGCTCGCATCGTTTCGCCCGCAGAAGTGAGCGGCGCGATTATCGAAGGCAGAATTTCCAAAATTCAAAAGCCGGGCAGAATCAAACGCCGCGCCGAGATGCTTCTTTCGTTCGACCGCATCGTGCTTTCAAACAATCGCTGGAGCAATTTCAACGCCATTGTTACCGAAGTTTTGCCGGTTAAAGGCGATAACGTCAAGCGTGTGGACGCCGAAGGCGTGGTCGAAGGCAGAAGCTCGGTCAAAGACGATTCCATTAAAGTCGGCGCGTCAACCGGAACCGGCATTGTTATCGGAGCAATCGCCGGCGGTCCGGTCGGCGCGGCTGTCGGCGCGGGCGTCGGCGCGGCATTCGGCGTCGGCGCAATCGTCATCGAACGCGGAAAAGACATCCGGCTCAACAAAAATCAGCAGCTTCGCATCAAAACCGCATACGAGACGCAAATAAGATAATTGCGAATTAACAATGAGCGAATTACGAATTAAAACAAGAGAAACGTTCGTAATTTGTATTGTTTTTCACTGGGAGCGCGGGCATCCTGCCCGCAAAATGTGCGGCGCGCTATGGGCATTCGGGTAAAATTCAATATTGAATTTACCCGAATGCCTTTTGAACGCTTTGGCATTCAAAAGCGGGCAAGATGCCCGCGCTCCGACAAAGATGACAAAATCGGCGACGCGGTTTCGCCTGTCGCAAAAAAATAAAATAAGCCTTCTTGTAAGTTCAAAGCCGTTTTGCTAAATTCAAAACAACGTATAATTTAATATTTTTTAGTATTTTAAGGAATAAATCTAATGAACACAGCAAAAGAATCGACCGCCGCCGCCGCCGGACTGCGCGGCGTAGTTGCCGCGCAAAGCTCAATCGGGGACGTAGACGGCGAACAGGGAATTCTTATTTATCAGGGCTACGACATCCACGATTTAGCCGAAAATTCGACGTTTGAAGAAGTCGTCTATTTGCTCTGGAACGGCAGACTGCCGAAAAAAGACGAGCTTGAAAACCTGAAACAACAGTTTCAGGCAAACAGCGAAATTCCGTCGGAAGTTCTCGAAATGATGAAAACTTTTCCGAAAGACGCCAATCCGATGGACGTTTTGCGAACGAGCGTTTCGGCGCTTGGGTTTTACGACAAAGAAGGACACGGCACAGACCGCGAAAACGCCGTCAAAACAGCAGTTAAATTGACCGCGCAAATCGGAACTCTGGTCGCGGCTTGGGAACGCATTCGCACCGGCAAAGACGTTATCGCGCCCGACAAATCTTTGAGCATCGCCGAAAATTTCCTGTATATGTTTCAGGGCGAAAAGCCCGAACCGGACGAAGCGCGTATTTTCGACATCGCGCTGATTCTGCACGCCGACCACGAGCTTAACGCTTCAACGTTTACCACTCGCGTTATTGCCGGAACTCTTGCCGACATTTACGGCGCGGTTACGGGCGGAATTGCGGCTCTCGCCGGACCGCTGCACGGCGGCGCGAATACGAACGTGATGAAAATGCTCAAGGAAATCGGCTCGGAAGATGCGATTGACGGCTGGCTCGACAAAGCGCTCGAAGAAAAACGCAAGATTATGGGCATCGGACACGCCGTGTATAAAACCGAAGACCCGCGCGCGACGTGGTTGAGAAAATTCTCGAAACAGTTAGGCGAGAAAAAAGGCGAAATGAAATGGTTTAATATGTCGCAGAAAATCGAAAAAGCGATGTTAGAGAAAAAAGGAATGTATCCGAACGTCGATTTTTATTCGGCGTCCGCTTATTATTTAATGGACATTCCGCTCGACCAGTACACGCCGATTTTCGCCGTCTCGCGCGTCTCCGGCTGGACGGGACACATTTTAGAGCAATACGGGAACAACAAATTAATTCGCCCGCGCGCCGAATATATCGGACAGCGCGATTTGAAATATACTCCGATTGACGGAAGGTAAATTGAATTAAAAAGCTACGGGTAGAAAAGGCAAAAGGGAATCTTAATAATATTTCCGCTTTTGCCTTTTTTCATTGGAAAAAATAAACAAAATTAACAAAAAGATGTAAAATAAAACAGAATTTTTCCATTTAAATCAAACCAAAGTTCTGCGGAGCGTCGAAAGATATGAAAAACCTGCTCTTCGTGTTTATCCTGTTAACGGGAATTATAATTACTATCGGAAACATCGTTATTGTTGCGCAAATCGATATGAAACCACCAGTTGCGAGAAAAGAAACCAAAACTACAAAAATTAATGGCTACGAACTGAAGGACGATTACGCCTGGCTTCGCAGCAGCAAAGACGCGAAAACCGGGAAAATCAGACCGGAAGTCGAAGAATATTTGACGGCTGAAAATAATTATACCGAAAGCGTTATGAAGCCGACCACCGGTTTGCAAAAGACGCTTTACGACGAAATGTATAAGCGCATAAAGCAAACCGATACGAGCGTGCCTTACAAAATGGGCGAATATTTTTATTACACGCGCACCGAAGAAGGCAAACAGTATCCGCTTTATTTTCGCAGTAAGAAAGCGAACGGCGATGACGAAAAACTGCTGCTCAATTTGAACGAGATGGCAAAAGGCTTGAAGTTTTTCGCCGTCGGTTCGTTTGACGTGAGCGACGACGGGAATTTTCTCGCTTTTTCGACCGATACGAACGGTTATCGTCAATATACGCTGCAAGTTATGGATTTGCGGACGGGACGAATTTTGCCGGACAAAATCGAGCGCGTAACGTCGGTTGAATGGGCGCAGGACAATAAAACCTTGTTTCTCGTAACCGAAGACGACGTTACAAAGCGAAGCGATAAACTTTGGCGGCACACGGTCGGCGCGAACAAAACCGATTTGGTTTTCGAGGAAAAAGACGAGCTTTACGACATCGGCGTTTCGCGTTCGCGCGACGAGAAAATGCTGTTTGTAACGTCGTTCGCCAAGACGATGCGCGAAGTTCGCTACGCGCCTGCCGATAACGTAAATGCGGCGTGGAAAATCGTTTTGCCGCGCGAGAAAGACCACGAATATTCAGTCGATTACGACAACGGAAAGTTTTACATTACGACTAATAAAAACGCTAAAAACTTTCGCGTCGTCAGCGCGCCGGTCGAAAATCCGTCGGAGAAAAACTGGACGGAATTTATCCGGCACAATCCGAAAATCAAAATCGAAGACGTTGATTTTTTCAAGGATTTCGCCGTCGCGTCCGAACTCGAAAACGGTTTGGAATATTTGCGCGTAATCGATAAGAAAACGGGAAAATCGACGAGAATCTCGACGCCCGAAGAAGTTTATTCGATGAACGTCGGCGCAAATCCCGAATATAATCAAACGAAGCTGCGCTACGTTTACAATTCGATGGTTACGTCGCCTTCGACTTTCGATTACGAGGTGAAATCCGGGAAAAGCGAGCTATTAAAGCAGCAGGAAGTTTTGGGCGGCTACGATAGAAATAATTACGAAGCGAAACGCGTCTGGGCGACGGCGCGAGACGGGGTGAAAGTTCCGGTTTCGCTGGTTTACAGAAAAGGCACGAAGTTTGACGGTTCTGCGCCGATGCTGCTTTACGCTTACGGTTCTTACGGCGTTTCGATTGCGCCGACGTTTTCTTCGCCGCGCCTGAGCCTTCTCGACAGAGGAATGATTTACGCGCTCGCGTCGATTCGCGGCGGCGGCGAACTCGGCGAAGAATGGCGCGATGAAGGCAGAATGTTTAAGAAATTGAACACTTTTAACGACTTTATCGACACCGCCGATTATCTCGTTAAAAACAAATATACTTCGTCGGATAAATTGGTGATTCAAGGCGGCAGCGCGGGCGGTTTGCTGATGGGCGCGGTTGCCAATATGCGTCCCGATTTATTTAAAGCCGTCATCGCGCAAGTGCCGTTTGTCGATGTGATGAATACGATGCTCGACGCGTCTTTGCCTTTAACCACAAGCGAATATATCGAATGGGGAAATCCGAACGAAAAGACGGCGTTCGATTATATGATTAAATATTCGCCGTACGACAACGTAAAGGCGCAGAATTATCCGAATATGCTGATTGAAACTTCTTTGAACGACAGCCAAGTTCCGTTCTGGGAAGGCGCGAAGCTCGCCGCGAAAATTCGGGCGATGAAAACCGATAAAAACACCATTCTGCTCAAAACAAATATGGGCGCGGGACACGGCGGAGCAAGCGGCAGATACGACGCGCTTAAGGAAACGGCGTTTAATTACGCTTACGCTTTGAGTCAGGTCGGAATTACGAAATAGCGGCTGCGTTAATGGACTGATACAAAGAAACACCGGTGAATGCGGATATTCAACGGTATTTCTTTGTATTGAGATTCAGCTTCATAACCTGCCTAAAATTCTATTCTCAAGCCGAAAATCGGGAAGCGCTGATTTTCGCTCAGAAACTGCGGGGAACGCCGGTAAAATTCATAGTTCGGCTGAACCACGCTGTCGTGATTGGTAATGTTGAAATAGTCGATATACGGAGCGAAAGAAAAGCGCTTAAAGCCGAAACGCTTTTCCGCTCGAATATCGAGACTGGCAAAATTCGGCAGTCGGAGCGCGTTAATATCCTGCTCGGACGCAATGCGCTGGACGAAGAACCGTGAATTAGGAAAAACTTCGACAGGCGTTCGCCGCGTGTATGGCAAACCGCCGGCGAGCCGATATTTGGCGGCGACGCTGAAGCCGTAAAAGCGCGAGACGCCGATTAAAGTCAGTTGATGCGGTCGCTCGAAATCGGACGGAAACTCGACGCCGTTCTCTGTAAAGCGCCGACGCGAATCAACAAACGCGTAAGAAGCCTGTCCTGAAAAAAAACCTGTCAGAGCTTTCTGCACCGAAATCTCAAAACCGCGCGATACGCCCGAGCCGGAATTAAAATAATTTCCGTTGAATGCAAAATTTCGCGTCGGGCGCAATGGCTGAACGATTAAATTGTCGTAATTTTTTTCATAAGCCTCGAAGCGGACACGCAAATCTTCACGCGCCAGCCATTCGACGCCGCCGATAACGTGGGTCGCCGTCTGCGTTTTTAAGCTGCGATTGTTCGAGGTGAGCGACAGGACGAAAAGGCTCGGCGGCTGGCGATAAATTCCCGCCGCGAAAGTCAGCGCGATTCTTGAATTAACACTGAAACGAGCGGCAAAGCGCGGACTTGCCAGAGTTTCGCCGGTCAAACCGTAACGGTCGATGCGCACGCCGGGCGTAACGGAAAAGCGCGGCGTAACGCGCCACGTCGCTTGCCCGTAGGCGAAAGCCGAGGTTTTCGCGTCGAGCTTGAAACGATTCGAGCGCGGCGCGGCGTTGTATTCTTCTTCGAGAGGACTGTAAAGATTGCTGAAATTTTCAAACGTGAAATATTCCGCCCGGTCGCGTATAACGCCGACGCCGAAGGCAATTTGCAGCTTCGGCGATATGGCGGAAGTGGCTTCTTCCTTTATGCCGAATTGCGAATCGCGCAAATCACGCGAGCGCTGCAAAAATTCTGAAAATCCGGGCTGGCGAAACGAGCCGTCGTTGTGCGCCGTGTTGAACCAAACGGTCGTTTGCGCCAGCGTTTTCGAGCCTAAAGTCGAACTCAGAGTCGCGCCGAAAATATTTCGCCGCGATGTGCGCCGCGCAATAAAACGGTCGGTGCGGCGGTCGATGTTAAACGCCTGTTCTTCGGTTTGATTGAAATTTTCAAATAAATTAAGCGCCGTAAAAGAAATTTTGTGGTGCGGCGCGATGTCGTAGATTATTTTGTTTGTAAAATCGAATGTGCGCGGGTAGCCGATTATGCCCTGCCTGGCGATTCCGGCAACGTCGAGCGCGACATCGATATAACTTCGCCGCGCCGAAAACAGCCAGCTTCCGCGTCGTCCCAAAGGAACATCGACGCTTGCGCCCGCCGTTCCCGAATCGGCGAAAACGACGCCCTGCACACGCTTTCGATTGGCTTCGCGAATGTGAATGTCGAGCGCGGACGATAATTTATCGCCGTAGCGCGCGCCGAAACCGCCCGCCGAAAATTCCAGCGTATCGAACACGTCGGGCGCGAGAATCGAAGCGCGCCCGCCGCGATTGCCGTCGTATTTGTCTGTGAAATATGTAAAATCGCCGACCGGAATATTGTCGATAAACGTCAGATTTTCGTCCGCCGTGCCGCCGCGCACGATTAAATCGGCAAATTCCGCCGAAGCCGCGCTCACGGCGGGCAGAGAATTTATCGCGCGCAGCGGGTCGCCGCCGCTGCCGGGCGTCTGGCGGATTTCTTCGCGGTTGAGTGTCGCGTTGCTAACCGTCTGCTCGGCGTTTTCGACAAAAATCTCGCTTCTGATTTCGACCGATTCGCTGACCGCCGTTATGTCGAGCTGAACATTCAGCAAAGCGCTGCGATTGCCGGTTACGCCGATTTGATTTTTAATAACGGGCGCAAAACCGCCGGCGCTGATTTCCAAATCATAAACGCCCGATTCGATTTCGAGCCGAAAATTTCCGTCCGCGCCGCTCGTCGTCTCGACACGGTTTTTAACCCGGATTCTCGCGCCCGCGACCGGCTGACCGCTGGTGCGCTCGGTGATTTGTCCGATGACGAATCCTTTTGAATCGCCGGAAGATTGCGGGAAATCAACTACGGCGGAAAAACACATTAAGACAACGAAATAAAAAACAAGACGAAATTTGCGCATATTTTTATGGAGTTTTAAGTTTGGCTGGTATTCCTTTTTTCGTTATAAAATCGCCTCAAAAAAACAAAGCGGTTGTGAGATGCGGCAACACGGGAAATAATGATGTCCGCGCCGTAATTTTTATCAATAAGACGATAATAGGTTCGCTGGTTAATGCAGAAACACGCGCGGAAGTCGAGTGTGTATTCGTCGCCGTTCCGTCCCGACTATCGTGCGGGCTGCTGCAAAAATTTAGAAAGTCTTATTGAAATAATTTTAAGAATCGACGTTAAAATTTGCGTTTCAAACCGACGCCGAAAATTTTTCTAAATTTTTCTTGAAAATTTAACAAGATTAAACGTATAATAACAAAGGTTAAAGATTCGTTATTCAAACCACATTCTCCAGCCGAATAAAAACATCCGTCCCGATTCGCATATTTGCCCGATTAAAAAACTCGTTTCCCGAATAAGCGTGGATAAAAAAGAAAGAAATATAAACATATTTTCGTCCATCTTGCTGCCGGTCGGCGCGGCGGCTTGCCTCTGGGCGGCTTTCAATTTTCCGTTCGGCAAAGTGGACGCGACGCTTATCGTTTTATCGGCAATTACTATATTTTTCAGCTCCTATCTGAGAATCCAGCTGCCGCGCACGAAAATTCACCTGACAATGTCCGACGCGCTCGTATTTCTCTCGCTGCTTGCCTACGGCGGCGAGATTGCCGTTTTACTGGCGATGTCTGAAGCGCTTTTCACATCGCTCAATTTACGGCGCGAAGGCATCAGCATAAAATACAAAACAATGGCTGCAAACGTGGCGATTGCTTCGATTTCGACTTTCGCGGCGGCTTGGACGATTACGCGGGTTTTCGGTTCGGTCGATGCCGCAATCGGAGCGGGAAGCAGCACGCTTTTCGGTGAATTGTTAATCGTGATGACGCTGGCGCAGTTTGCCGTCAACTCGATTTTAGTAGCGACGGCTATTTCCATTAAAAGCGAAAAAAAACTGTGGGAGGTTTGGAATGAATATTGTCTGAACGGGCTGGTGATGTTCACCTTCGGGGCGATGGCGAGCGGCATCGGAATTATGTCTCTGCGGCGGATTAACCCGTTTTTTATTGCCGTCGGCCTGATGATTTCAGCGATTGTTTATATGACTTACCGGCGCTACGTCGATGACGTTAAAGACATCGCCGCCAAAGCCGAGCGCGCCGAACGCGAGCGCGCCGAGCAAGCCGAAAATCACATCGTCGAGCTACAGCATCACATCGAAGAACAAGACCGCATCGGCAAGGCGCTGCGCGAGAGCAAGGAAAAATTTCGGCACGCCGCTTTTCACGATGCGCTGACGAATTTGCCGAACCGCAATCTGTTTATGGAAACCTTGAAGTTCGCGCTCGAAAAAAGCAAAAACAATCCGAACTCGAAATTCGCCGTTCTTTTCCTCGACATCAATCGCTTTAAGACAATCAACGACAGCCTCGGTCATTCGATGGGCGACCGTCTGATTCTGCACGTCGCCCGGCGACTGGCGACTTCCGTTAGAGAAAAGGATTTGGCGGCGCGTTTCAGCGGCGACGAGTTCGCCTTTATTCTCAACAGCGTTTCCAGAGTCGAAGACGCCGTTGACTTCGCCGAACAAATCAAACAAAAGATTTCCGCGCCGTTCACCTTAAACGGCAGACAGGTTTTTACCAGTTTCAGCATCGGAATTGCGATGGGCGGCGCAGATTATCAATTGTCCGAAGACGTTCTGCGCGACGCCGACATCGCAATGTATCACGCCAAAGACGCGAAAAAGGATTTTGTCGTCTTCGATAAAAAGATGCATCTGCGCGCCGTTACTTTGCTTCAGCTTGAAACCGATTTGCGCGAAGCTCTCGAACAGGAACAACTCTGCGTTTATTATCAGCCGATTATCGGCTTGGATAATATGAAACTGTTCGGTTTTGAAGCGCTCGTCCGCTGGAATCACCCGAAACGCGGGCTTGTTCCGCCGGGCGAATTTATTCCCGTCAGCGAAGATACCAGCTTGATTATCCCGCTTACCCTTTGGATTCTTCGCCAATCCTGCGAACATCTGGTCGAATGGCAGCGCCGCTGTTCGTCGAATAAAGATTTGGTCGTCAGCGTCAATCTTTCAGGCAAACACTTCGCGCAGACGGATTTAGTCGAACAGGTGGAAAAGATTTTGCTTGAAACCGGAATGAATCCGGCTTGTTTGAAACTGGAATTGACCGAAAGCGCGATGATGGACAACGCCGAACGAGTAATTTCAATGCTGAAACAGCTCAGAGCGCTCGGCGTCAAACTTTCAATCGACGATTTCGGCACGGGATATTCGTCTTTAAGCTATCTGCACCGTTTCCCGATTGACACGCTGAAAGTTGACCGCTCGTTCGTCAATTCGATGGAAGACGGCTCGGAAAACGGCGAAATCGTCCGCACCGTCATTGCGCTGGCGAAAACTCTGCGTCTCGACGTTATCGCCGAAGGCATCGAAACTATTCATCAACTGCATCAACTGCGAATTCTCGGCTGCGAATACGGGCAAGGCTACCTTTTCTCGCGTCCCGTTCCGCTCGAAGAAGCCGAACGCCTGCTCGAAGACAAATCACGCTGGAAAAACGTTATTCCGATTCAAAACGTTTTGCCGCCGCCCGCCCAAAACGCGGAAGTTCCGCATCTCCGTTTAGCGAAATAAACGCCGGAGCGCGGGCATCCTGCCCGCTTTTGAACGCTTCAGAGCGTTCGCTCAATGTTTAGATAGAAATCAACCTTGAGTTTTACGAAGCGTCTTTAGATTGCTTTGGCAATCTTTGCGGGCAGGATGCCCGCGCTCCGACAATGTGTCCGGCACTTCGACGGCTTAAACGCTTATTTCCGGTTTAGCATTGAGCGGAAACGCGTTTTCGTAGACATTTCCCAGATTCAGCAAAACATTTTCCGACCAGTTTCGACTGACGAGCTGCAAACCAATCGGCAAATTTTCCGAAGACAAACCGCACGGCACGGAAACGCCGGGAATGCCCGCCAGATTTGCCGAAGCCGTGTAAATGTCGCTCAGATACATCGCCAGCGGGTCATCCGATTTTTCGCCGACCTTAAAAGCCGTCGTCGGCGCGGTCGGCGTCAAAATCGCGTCGCATCGCTCGAATGCGTTTGAGAAATCTTTTTTTAGAAGCGTTCGCACCTTTTGCGCTTTGGCGTAATAAGCGTCGTAATAGCCGCTCGATAACACATAAGTTCCGAGCATTATGCGGCGTTTGACTTCCGCGCCGAAGCCTTCTTCGCGGGTTTTTTCATACATTTCGCGCAGATTTTTTACATTTTCCGCTCGAAAACCGTAGCGCGCGCCGTCGAACCGCGCCAGATTCGACGACGCTTCAGCGGTTGCGAGAATATAATAAACCGCGATTGAATATTTAGAATGCGGCAACTCGACATCGACGATTTCCGCGCCCAGCGAGCGATAATTTTCAATTGCCCGCTCGACCGAATCCAGAACTTCCCGGTTCAGACCTTCGCCGAACAGAGCGCGCGGAACGCCGATTCGTCTGCCTTTTATATCGTTTGAAAGTTCTGAAACGTAATCGGGAACGTGAACGTCGGCGCTGGTCGAATCATTTTCATCGCGTCCGGCGACGACACCTAAAACTTCGGCGACATCTTTCGACGTTTGCCCGAAAATTCCGATTTGGTCGAGCGACGAAGCGAAAGCTACTAATCCGAAACGCGAAATTCTGCCGTAAGTCGGCTTCAAACCGACGACGCCGCAAAAAGCCGCCGGTTGTCTGACCGAGCCGCCCGTTTCCGAACCCAAAGAAGCGCGCACGACGCCGGAGGCGACGGCGACCGCCGAGCCGCCCGAACTTCCGCCGGGAACGCGCGTCGAATCCCAAGGATTTTTGACAGCTCCGAACGCCGAATTCTCATTTGATGAACCCATCGCAAACTCGTCCATATTCGTCTTGCCGACGATAACCGCGCCCGCCTTTAATAATTTTTCAACCGCCGTCGCGTTATACTGCGGCTTGTAATCGCCCAGAATCCGCGAGCCGCACGAAGTCTGCGTAAAACTCGTGCAGATATTATCCTTGACGGCAACGGCAACGCCGCGCAAAGCCTGATTTTCTGCCGAAGATTTTTCAACTTCGTCGGCGCGCCGCAAAGCATATTCGCGCTCGATTGTCAGAAATGAATTCAACTTGCCGTTTAACCGCTCGGCGCGCTCTAAAGTTTTCTCGATATTTGAACGAATTGTCATAAACTGTTTAATTTCCGACTTTATCGACCGACCATTTGCCGTTTTCGTTAACCGCTTCGACGCGAATTTCTCTTTGCTCGCTTCTGGTGTCGGTTTTCCAGAAAAGCACAACTTCTAAATTAACTCGTTTTTCAGGTTCGACAATTTTGCATTCGCCGACGCGAAAAGCCTTCGGATAATCATCGGTTGACGTAAAGTAATCGACGGCGCTTTCGTCTTTTTCAGCAAGATTTTCCGTAAGCCGTCGGCTCAAAAACTTTTCGCGCGCGGCGAGATTTTCCCGCGTAAATTTCATATCGTTGCCGAAATGATACGAATAAAGCTCTTTGACCGTCTGCCGCGCCTGTGTGCATTCGGGCTTTTCCAGATTCGGAATGCTGCAAGAAACGAAAAACGCGAAGGGCAGAACGCAAAAAGCAAATGCGGCAATTTTCCATTTTCCGTTTTCCATTTTCCGTTTCATAATACTTTCGGCACTTGAAAATGTCCGGCAACCGGCGCGGGCGCTTGTTCGAGAGCGAGTTTTTGTCCTAAAGATTCGTGCGGAACGTCTTCGCGCAGCGTCAAAGTCGCCGCGCCTTCAGGCGTTAGACCGCCGATTGCCGGTTCAACCGTTTCCGTATCGAGTTCGTTCAGCTGTTCGACATAGCTGACAATACTTGCCATTTGCGGTGTATAAAGCTCAACTTCCTGGTCGGTAATTTCCAGATGCGCGAGCTTGGCGATTTTTCTGATGTCCATAATTTTTAATGTAAAACCGAAAACGAACATTGGAAAACTGCGATTTTTTATTAAAAACCGTCGCGTTTATTTTCCGTTTTCCTCTTTTAATTTTTCGGCGCGTCTTTTTTTATGCGCCAGCGCGCCGCCTGCCGCGAGCAGAAACTGGTATCGGAGATTGTCGTCCTTGATGGCGTCCGCCGAGCGGCGCATTTTCGGCGTAACTTCTTCGAGCGCGATTTCCCGCAGCTGCTCGTCGGTCAGCTCCGCGCCTTCGGTTTTGCGGCGTTCCTGCAAAACGGTTTCCTCGTCCACGCGAAATTCGATAAAGGTTACGATTGCCTGACCGAGAACCGAATTGATTTTGAAAATCATCTGCCCGCTCAAAAATTCGAGATGTTTTTTCCACGTTTCGCTCGATACGGCGACCATTAAATGTTTGTTGTAAAGCCGAAAGGCGACGGCGTGCGACTGCAAACTGCTTCCCGCGATTTTGCGCCACGCGGCAAACACGACCGCCTCGCGAACTTCTTCGTGTTCGCCCATTTCCTTGAGCAGTTTCGGCAGCGTGCGGAACAAATCTTCCATATCATTGAACATTTAACGATAAACAAACGATAATTATTAAATGATAAATGATAAATCTTCAATATTACAGTTGCCGAAATTAATTCTGGCGTCGGGCAGTCCGCGCCGCGCCGAAATTCTACGGTTTGTCGGCTGGGAATTTGAAAAACACGTCGCCGACGTTGACGAAACCGAATTTGCGGGCGAAAATCCGGCGGATTATGTGCAAAGACTGGCGAAAACGAAAGCCGAAACCGTCGCCGCGAATTACGAAAACCGGCTTGTTTTGGGCGCTGATACGATTGTCGTCATCGACGGTCAAATCGTCGGAAAGCCGAAGGATTTGGACGACGCCCGAAGGATGCTGCGGCTTTTATCGGGAAACTGGCACGAAGTTTTCACCGGCGCAGCGTTGGTCAGCAATCAGCAGTCAGCAATCGGCAATCGGCAAATCGAAAACCGAACGACAAATCCGAAATCCAAAATCCAAAATCTAAAATCGATTGTCGATTTGCAGAAAACGCGCGTCAAATTTGCCGAGCTTTCAGACGCGGAAATCGAGCTTTTAATCGAAAAGGGCGAGCCGCTCGACAAAGCCGGAGCGTATGCGGTGCAGGCGCAAGCCGCGCTTTTTATCGAAGAAATCGTGGGCGATTACTGGAACGTCGTCGGCTTGCCGGTTAATTTGGTTTATAAAATGTCGAAAAGTTTCACGCCCGAAAAATAAAAAAAGGACGGCGCGAATATGTCCGCGCCGTCCTCTTTTATTAAATTTCAAAAATTCTACAAAATCTTGTCGATTTGCTGAGCAATCGAAACGGAAATATCAGTTTTCGGGTCGATTCCGCCGAAGGCTTCGGTTGCCGGTTTGCCGTCTTTGCCGAGAATGACGAACGACGGAATCTGGTCGATGCCGAATTTTTTCAAAGTATTCGCGCCGTCCGAATCGCGAAGAATCGTAACGTTTAATTTGTTGCGCGCCGCGAAACTCTGCAAATCCGCATCGCTCGCGTAGTTTTTCGATTTCGGCGATACCGAATCAGTCATAACGAAATAAATCTCGACATCTCTGCCCGCGTATTTTTTCGCTAATTTGTTTGTATAAACGGCTTGCTGGTTTGAGAGCGGCAGCCAGCTCGCGCCGATTGCCAGCACGACGACTTTATCGCGTCGCGCCTGCACATCAACTTTTTGACCGTCAATCGAAGTCAGGGAAACGCCCTGTGCCGACGCCGCAAAGGAAAAAACGAACACGAGACCGAAGACAGCCAATAATGTTTTAAGGTTTCTCATAAATTTTTGATTGCCGAAACTGTTTCGCAATTCGTTAATTTAGATGCGGATTCGATGTTTTTTACTGTCTTAGAGCCGTTTATTTATCACCGTATTGTCAATCAATCGCGTATCGCCGAACCGGACGGCGACGGCGATTAAAACGGCATCTTCGCCGATTCGCTCGACGGGCGCGAGCGTTTCGTTATCGACGACGCCGATATAATCGATTTGCGCGAGCGGTTCGCCGCCGATTGTCGTCTGAATTATCTCGACGATTCTCGCGGCGTTTCTCTCGCCTTCTTTAGCGGCGATTTTGGCGGCGCGCAACGCTTTATAAATCACCGCTGCCGCCATTCGTTCTTCCGGCGAAAGACGAGCGTTGCGCGACGACAGCGCCAAACCGGATTCTTCGCGGACGACCGGGGCGACGACGATTTCCGTATCGAAACCCAAATCTTTCGTCAATCTTTTAATAACGGCGACCTGCTGCGCGTCTTTCTGTCCGAAAAAAGCGAAATCCGGGCGAATCGTGTTAAAAAGAATTGTAACGACCGTCGCCACGCCGCGAAAATGTCCGAGACGCACCGCGCCTTCGAGCGTTTCGGTCAGATTTTCGACATAAACATACGTCGAAAAATTCTCCGCGTAAATCTCGCCCGCGTCCGGCGCGAAGACGTAATCGACCCGATATTCGGACAAAAGCGATGCGTCGCTGGTCAAATCGCGCGGATATTTGTCAAAGTCGGTTTGTTCATTAAACTGTGCGGGATTGACGAAAATCGAGACGATAACGACATCGCACATCTGTCTGGCTTCACGCACGAGCGCCAGATGTCCTTCGTGCAGCGCGCCCATCGTCGGCACGAAACCGACGGTTTTATTTTCGCGCCGCAGCTTGCGCGTCAACGAAGCCATCCGCGCCCGGCGATTGATAATTTCCATAAATTAAAAAGGCAGTGTTTTCAAACTTTCCGGGTCAATATCTTTCGGCAAGCCGTAAGATTCCTTATCGCTCGGATAATCGCCGTTTTTCACGTCTTCCATCCAACTGGTAATCGCTTCGGTCATCGTCTCGCGGATATTGGCGTATTGACGAACGAAACGGGGAAGTCTGCCGAAACTTAAACCGACTAAATCGTGCAGCACAAGAACTTGCACGTCGCATTCGCCTCCCGCGCCAATGCCGACGGTTGAAATTTTCAATTCTTTTGTTACGATTTCGGCGACCTCACGCGGAACTAGTTCTAAAACGACGGCGAACGCGCCCGCATTTTCGAGCATTTTAGCGTCTTCGATTAGCTTTTGCGCCGCGTCCGACGTTTTGCCCTGAACGCTGTAACCGCCGAGTTTATGAACCGATTGCGGCGTCAAACCGATGTGCGCCATTACGGGAATTTCTTCGTCAACCAACCTTTTAACTAATTCGACGCGGTTACGTCCGCCTTCGAGTTTGACCGCTTCCGCGCCGCCGTCTTTCATTAAAACGAGCGCGTTTTTAACAGCGGTGTTCGCGCCCGTGTGATAACTGCCGTAAGGCATATCGGCGACGATAAGCGCGCGATTCGAGCCGCGCTTGACGGCTTTGACGCTGGACAAAATTTCGTCCAGCGTAACGGGAATCGTGTTGCCGTAGCCGTGTATGACGTTTCCCATACTGTCGCCGACTAAGATTATCTCGACGCCCGCTTCATCGACGATGCGCGCCGACGGATAATCGTAAGCCGTCAGACAGACGAGCTTTTCGCCCTTTTCCTTCGCCGCCCGCAACGCGGGAACGTAAACTTTTTCCGGTTTGTCCGGTTGCAGATAAGCCATAGGAATTAAATGTAAAACGGAAAACGGAAAATGGAAAATGGAGAACGGAAAATAAATTGTTTTCTAAAGTATTTTCTACGAATACCGGAAACTTTTCGCTCTACTTTATCTTTTCAGCTATAAGCATTTTCCATTTTCCATTTTCCATTGTTTCACGGTTTCCATCGTTTCACTTCCGCGAAATCTTCGACCTCGACAAGAAGCTCATTGACGGTTTTACGCAGAATCGGGTGAATCAGATAAGGCGCGAGTTCGGCGAGCGGAACGAGAACAAAACGGCGCAGGTGCATTCGCGGGTGCGGCAGCGTCAGAAATTCCGTTCGGCATTGAACGCCGCCGTAAAGCAGTAAATCGAGGTCAGCGGTGCGCGGCTTTTTCTCGTTTTTCTCGCGCCGTCCGAGCAGATATTCGATTCTCAGCATTCGCGCCATCATTTGCGACGGCGAAATATTTTTGACACAGATTTCGGCGACCATATTCAGAAACGGCGTATGACCTTCGACTTCAACCGGCGCGGTTTCATAAACGGCAGACAGTTTGGAAACGTCAAAGCTCGCCTCCATCAAACCGCGCACGGCGAGCAGCAAATTTCCGGCTCTGTCGCCCAAATTTGAACCGAGACCGACGTAGGCTTTGATAGTTTCGCTTTCCAATGTTCGTTTAATGTTTTGTTTTTGGAATAAAAAGAACTGGATTAGTTTGCGCAAAATTTACCGAAAGCGCAAATAAATTCGCCGCGTCTGCCAACTCTTTTACTTTTTTATATCGAAATGTTTCAATATAAAAAGGTTAAGAAAATTCCAGCAATGCGTTTTTGACAATTAAAAAGGTAAAAAAAACTCATTCGGGCGGCGAGAAAAAGCGTGAGCCGTCCTGACATAAAATTCACACGCTCCAAAAAGAAATGTCGCGCAGAAAATTTCGTCCAAGCCCGCGTTTCGAGCCGTCGAGCGAGCGTTCTTTTCACGAATATATAACAAACACGCCCGCGCCGCAGACGACGCGCACCGAACTTTTGCGCCTCGTTCGCGGCGGCGAAGACACATATCTCGAACTGAAAGTAAAACTTTCAAATCCCGACAAAATCGCCAAAGGAATCGTCGCGCTGGCAAACACGGCGGGCGGCACGATGATTTTCGGCATCACCGACCAACTGAAAATCGAAGGTTTAGCGTATCCCGAAACCGTGCAGGAAGAACTCACGCGCATCTGCCGTCAGGAAATTTTCCCGCCCTTGCTGCCGCTTATCGACATCGTGTCTTTCGACAACGGCAGGCGCGTCGTCGTTCTCGACATCGAAGGCAAACGCCGCCCGTATCGCACGCGCGACGGCAGATTTTATATTCGCATCGGCGCGGAAAAACTCGAAATCGCCCGCCACGAACTTTCAAACTGGCTCGACGAAATTCGCCCGCTCGGTTACGAAAATATTCCGATTGCCGATTTTCTGGAAGAAGATTTCGACGACGCGCTTTTGTGGAGCTTCGCCAACGCTTTCGGCGATGATTTTTTAAGTAAAAATCTGTATCAAACCGCCGATTTTCTGAAAAAAGATTTGCTGCTCGCCGTCGGCAGCGCCGAAGACTTTTTGCCGACCGTCGCTGGAATTTTATTGTTCGGAAAAAGTGAAAAAGTCGCCGAATTTGTTCCGCGTTCGAGTATTGCGATGACGCGCTACGCGGGCGAAAATGCAGGCGCGGACGTTATCGAAAAGGTTGAGCTGAACGGAAATCTTTTAACAATTTACGAATCGGCGCTCGCGTTTACGGCGCGTTACTGCGATTTGCAGAAGGACAAGCCGCGCAAACTTTCAAATCAAAATTCGCCGGTTCAGAAGCGCGCCGAATATCATCTCTACGCGCTGCGCGAAGCAATTACGAATGCTCTTATTCACCGCGATTTGGCGATTGCCGACGTTGCGACGCGCGTTTCGATTTTCGACAGTTCAATCGAAATAACGAATCCGCGCCGCACGAACGGTTTCGTGCCGCCCGCGTCCCGCGCCATTCGCTACGGCATCACACAGCAGTTAAATCCGCAAATTGCCGCCATTTTCACGCGCCGCGAATACGGAACGAGCGTGCCGCGCGGCGGTCTGCCGATGCTGATTAGCCAATCTCAGCGATTTTCCGGCAAACGCACCGAGCTTTACACGACGGGCGACGAATTTAAGTTAAAATTTTACGGTGTTTGATGTTCGCCGAATAACCTTTACGCAGGTTGAATGAGGAAACACGCACGTAAGTAAGTGTGTTTTGAAAGTTTTACACACTTACTTACGTGCGTGTTTTCGCAAAACTTGTATTGAACAGATGAATAAAATTCCCGAAGACGCGAAATGCCTGACGTTTCTCAACGCGGCGATAATCACGGCGCACGGCACGTTTGAATTTCAAAAACTGCTGTTAAAAGAAGCGCGTGAAATCGTCAGAGAATTTGAAGAATCGAACCGCAAAATATCGTCGGCAATCGGACACGCCGCGACCGCCGAGCTGATGACGCGCCTGCTGAAATTTCCCGTCTCCCCGAACCGCATCGATTTTAAACAAACGCCCGAAGACGTAGCGCTCGTTTTCCGGCTCAAAAAACGCGCCGCCGAAGGCATCATCTTAACGGGCGAAGAACTCGAAGAAATCGGCTACGAACTCGGACTTCTGACGCGCACGGTTTAGACAAATAATATAAATTTCACCTCAAGAGACGCGGAGTTTTCGCAGAGCGCCGCAGAAAAAGTCCCGGCGAAACTCTGTGGACTTTCTCCGCGTCTCCGCGGTAAAAGTTTTTCGCTTTTATATTTTGCAGCTTAAATAAAAAAAGCGACGGAAAACTTTCCGTCGCTTTTTATTTATAAACCGTATAACGAAAACTACTGTGATATTTCGGTCAAACGCGCCGGCGATAAATTAAGCTCGTTCTGTCCGGCGTTGATGCTGACGGGCGAACTCCAGACGGCAAAGCCCGTGCCGGTTTTCGTGATTCCGTAAAGATAATAACTGTCCGGTTTAACGTCTTTCATCGACGCTTTGCCGCTCGCGTCGGTTTGCGCCCGATAAACAATGTGTTTGGCAATCGCGCTCGCCGCTTTTTTGTTGATGTCGGCGTAACGGCTCGGATAAACGACCGCCAGACCGTAGGCGTTGACTAAACCTTGTCCGGTTTCGTCTTCGATATTCGCTTCGCTCAGAATGCTTTCCAAGTCCTTGTCGAGCAGGTAAAATCTTTCGGCTTTGACCGGCTGAACATTGCCCGAACCGGTTGCGATTTTCGCTTCGAGTGTAACCGTTCCCTTGTCGGGCGCGGGCGCGGTAATAGTCGAACCGGGAACACTCGGAACGGTTTGCGAAGAAACGGGCGGCGCGGTTGTCGTCGTAGTTGTGGACATCGGCGGAACGCTCATCGTTGACGAAGGCGGAACGACGGCTGCCGATTCGGACGGAATACTTGTCGTCGCTGCCGAATTCAAACTGCCGCCAGCCGGTCTTTGCGTGTTGATGCTGACGTTGATGTTGCGCCCGTCGGCTTCGTCGTTGTTATTTCGCATAAATGCGATTAAAACAAACAGCAGAACGACGCCGAGCAGTCCGAGCGGTATGAAAATCCATTTCGGGAAATCGTCGCGCTCCGGCGCTTCGGTTACGACGACTTTGCGCTGAACGACCGGCGGCGCGAACGGATGACCACAATTCGGACAGGCGGCGGCGACAGCCGAAACTTCGTGCGCGCATTCTGGACAGGTTATTAAAGACATCTTTTGTAAAATTCCTCCAAATATTTGAGATAAACTCAAGTTATCAATAAATTCGAGAATAACATTTTTAATTAAAAAGAGATATTGATTTTTTCGGCGAAAATACCGCAATCGGCTTGTAGAAAACTACTATTCCGCGCCCGTTTATAAAGTATTATGTTAATTTATTAAAAACAGCGATTCGATTACGCGTTGGCAATTTAATATTTCGCTTCTTGCTGAATATAAAATTTTGCTTCGGATTTTGAAGAAACGACGAATAAGCCGTATTATCGAGTTCGGAAAGCAAATAAGCGTTATAAATTTATGAACAAAACCGACGAAAAACCGATTATTTCGGAACAGGAACAGCCGCACGCCGCCGAAGAAATTTCGGAAAACAAAAGAGAGTTCGCATTCGGTGAATTTAAGCTCAATTCGCCTTCGTCGGCGGAAATGCTAAATAGTAAAACGGTTTCGGAAGCCGACGAAAAAGCGCCGATTTCTGTTTCGATGGTTAATAAATCGAAAGCCGAGCCAGACGATAAAAAGGAAGATTCGACGCAAATCGACAATCCGATTTTTAAGGAACTCGCCGAGCCGAAACTGCCCGCGTTAAAAAGGGAAAACCGCGCGCGCCTGCAAATGCAGTCGCCGACGCGCCTGCATTTTTACTGGTCTGTCAAAGAAAATCCGTTTCAAACTTTGTCGCGTATTTTCGGAAACGACGCGAAAAATTACACGCTCGTCGTCAAACTTCTCAATCAAACAACCAACCGCGAAGAAATTTCTCCAATCGAAGCGACGGGTTCGGCGTGGTTTAACGTCGATGCCGACGCGACGTATCGCGCCGAAATCGGCTTTTACGCTGCCAATCGCCCGTTTGTCCGCTTGATGTTTTCAAATTCGGTTGAAACGCCGCGCCGCAATCCTTCCACGCGCCAGGCTGCCGATGCGGATTGGGCTGTTTCGGCTGACGCGTTCGCCGAAGTTCTGGACAATTCCGGTTTCACGCAGGACGCCTTTGAAGTCGCGCTCGCCGGCGACGCCGGGCTTGCCGAATCTTCGACGCGGGCGGCTTTCGCCAATTTTTTCGGCGGCGCGGAAAAGGATTTTACGGCAAACGATTCGGGCGAAATGCGTTTCGCGCTGCTCGCTCTGGCTTCCGGTTATTCACTTGAAAATTTGCGCGAGCAAATCAGTTCGGGTCTTTTCGCCGGATTGCAGGAAAACGGCGAAAACTTAAACGCCGAAAATGCGCTCGCCGCTTTGCGGGAAAATTTCAATGTTTTTACTAACGAAAACGCGCCGGAAGAAACGCTCGCGCCGACGGTTTTCGGCGCGAGTTTAATAAATTTCCCGCGCCGCTCAAAACGATTTTTCAAGCGAAACGCTTTGCCGAAACTTTTGCCCGTCAGTTCATTTAAAAGTTGTAGATAGTTTGCAGGAAGTTACAGACAGTTAGCAGGAAGTTGCAGGTAGTTAAAAAAATTTAAGACTGGCAAAGAATTTCCAAAATTTTCCTAACTCTGCAACTTCCCGCAACTCTGCAAACTGTCTGAAAACTTTCTGTAACTGTCTGAAAACTGTCTGTAACTTCCCGCAACTTTCTGGTAACTTAAAGATTATGCCCGTCGGATACTTCAGCTTAATTCTGCACGCTCATCTGCCGTTCGTGCGCCATCCCGAATACCCGGAATTTCTCGAAGAAGACTGGCTTTACGAAGCGATTACGGAAGTTTATCTGCCGCTGATTTTCATTTTTCAAAACCTACACGAAACCGGCGCGCGTCCGCGTCTGGCGATAAATGTTTCGCCGCCGCTGTGCGAGATGCTGTCGGATAAACTGCTGGAAACCAGATACACAAGGCATCTGGAAAATTTAATCGCTCTAGCGAAAAAAGAAGTCGGGCGCGCGCAAAAAGAAGCGCCGGAATTTCTGGACGCGGCGCGGATGTATGTCGAAACTTTGAGCGCCGCGCTTGATTTGTGGAACAATAAATATAACCGAAATCTGATAAACGCTTTTCGCCTTTTGCAGAACGAAGGCGTTTTAGAAATTATCACGTGCGGCGCGACGCACGGCTTTCTGCCGCTTATTTCGACAATCGAATCGAAACGCGCGCAAATCGAAATCGCCGTCAAAAATTATAAAAAACATTTCGGCAGACAGCCGCGCGGCATCTGGCTGCCCGAATGCGCGTATGAACCGGGAATTGAAAATCTACTGAAAGACGCCGGAATCGAATATTTCGTCGGCGATTCGCACGCGCTCCTTTACGGCGAGCCGCGCCCGCGTTTCGGCGTTCACGCACCTGTGATGTGTCCGAACGGCGTCGCCGTTTTCGCCCGCGATGTCGAAACTTCGCAGCAGGTTTGGAGCGCCGAAGCCGGTTATCCGGGCAACGTCGTATATCGGGAATTTTACCGCGATGTCGGCTGGGATTTGCCGTTTGACTATATAAAACCTTTTCTGCACAAGGACGAAAACCGCCGCAATCTCGGTTTGAAATATTACCGGATTACGGGGAAAACCGAACATAAAAAACCGTATATTCCAGATTTGGCGCGCCTGAAAGCCGCCGAAGACGCGTCGGACTTTATCGATAAACGCATCGAACAGGCGCACGTTTTGCGCGAATCTTTCGGCGCGCATCCGCCGCTCGTCGTTTCGCCTTACGACGCCGAACTTTACGGACACTGGTGGTTTGAAGGTCCGCAGTTCTTAGATTTTCTTTTCCGCAAACTGCATTACGACCAAACGGAAATCGAAGCAATCACGCCCGGCGATTTTCTCGACGCGAATTTTCCGATTCAGATTCAACAGCCGTCGGCTTCATCGTGGGGCGAAAACGGTTATTACAAAGTCTGGCTCAACGAAGGTAACGCCTGGATGTATCCGTATCAGCACGACGCGGAACGACGAATGACCGAATTAGCAAACCGTTCTGCACATCCAAACAAACTCGAAAATCGCGTTTTGAATCAACTCGCCCGCGAATTATTGCTCGCCCAATCGAGCGATTGGGCATTTCAAATATATCAAGGCACGACGGTTCAATATTCGTCGCGCCGCTTCAAATCGCACGTTCACCGCTTTGATATTTTAGCGAAAATGCTTGAAAACAATGATTTTAACGAAGAACTTTTAAACGAGATTGAAAGCCGGGATAATATTTTTCAGGAAATCGACTACCGAATTTATCAAAGCTGGAAATTTTCCGGCAACCGTTGATGCAGTAAATTTTTGACCGTAAAACCGAACGACTTTAAGATATAGATAACAAGGAGAATAAACAGATGACGGTTGAAAATGCGGTTCTTGAAAATATAAAAAAATTGCCGGCGGAGAAAAAGCAGGAAGTTTTAGACTTTGCCGAATTTCTCGTTCAAAAAATCGAGCCGAAAACGCCGCGTCGCTCGTTAAAAGGTGCGCTGGCGGATTTAAATGTGCATATTACGGAAGAAGATATTCGGGAAGCCCGCAAGGAAATGTGGCGCGGCTATATGAAAGAGGATTTTGAATAAGTGAACGATATTGTCGTCGATACACACGTTGTAATCTGGTATTTTTCCAATCCGGCGATGTTGTCGAAGTCCGCCGAAAACTATTTGGACAACGCCGAAGCGAGCGGCACGATTTATGTTTCGTCCATCACGATTGTCGAACTCATTTATCTCATCGAAAAAAGTAAAATTCCGCTCGATATTTTAACTTTCCTGCGCAACGCTTTGGATGACCGGACAACTGCATTTCGTCTTCTGGAATTGAGCCGCGAAGTCGCCGATGAAGCCGAAAAAATTCCGCGCGCAATCGTTCCCGATATGCCCGACCGAATAATCTCCGCGACCGCTCTGCATCTCGGTCTGCCGCTCGTAACACGCGACCGGAGCATTTCCCGATTAACCGCAATCAAAACAATATGGTAGTTATCGGTTGCCTTAACATTACTGTAAAGCTATCATTCTCGTTTCAAATGTTCGCAAAAAGGATAAACAATTAAATGGTTGAAAAAGGTGTGGAAATTGCGCCCGCAAGCGGCAAACTCGGTATTTTACTTGTCGGATTAGGCGCGGTCAGCACGACGTTTGTCGCGGGCGTCGAAGCGATTCGCAAGGGAACGGCGCAGCCGATTGGCAGTCTCACGCAAATGGGAACGATTCGGCTCGGACGGCGAACCGACAATCGATGCCCGAAAATCAAAGACTTCGTGCCGCTCGCCGGACTCGACGACATCGTTTTCGGCGCGTGGGATATTTTCAGCGATTCGGCTTACGACGCCGCTCTGCACGCCGGAGTTTTGGAAAAATCGCTGGTCGAAGATTTGCGCGAGCAGTTGTCGTCTCTCAAGCCGATGCCCGCCGTTTTCGAGCATAATTACGTCAAGCGTCTGAACGGCACGAACGTTAAAACCGGTAAGAATAAAATGGAGCTTGCCGAACAGTTAATTGAAGATATTGCGCGGTTTAAGTCGGAAAAAAGTTGCGACAGACTGGTTATCGTCTGGGCGGCTTCGACCGAAATTTTTCTCGAACAATCGGCGGTTCATCAAACTTTGGAAGCGTTTGAAAAAGGTTTGTATGACGACGACCCGTCAATCGCGCCGTCGATGATTTACGCTTACGCGGCGATTAAATCGAATGTTCCGTTTGCTAACGGCGCGCCGAATTTGTCGTGCGATATTCCGGCTTTAACAAAATTAGCGGAAGACACGGGCGTTCCGATTTGCGGCAAAGACTTCAAAACCGGACAGACTTTGATGAAAACCATTATCGCGCCCGGCTTGAAATCCAGAATGCTCGGCTTGGAAGGCTGGTATTCGACGAATATTTTAGGAAACCGCGACGGCGAAGTTCTTGACGACCCGGAAAACTTCAAGACCAAAGAAGAATCGAAACTTTCGGTTTTAGAACATATTTTGCAGCCCGAAGTTTATCCCGAACTCTACAAAGATTTCGCGCACGTCGTCCGCATCAATTATTATCCGCCGCGCGGCGACAACAAGGAAGGCTGGGACAGCATCGACATTTTCGGCTGGCTCGGCTACAAGATGCAGATAAAAATCGATTTCCTGTGCCGCGATTCGATTTTAGCCGCGCCGCTCTGTCTGGATTTGGCGCTCTTTATGGATTTAGCGCAGCGCGCAAAGATGAAGGGCATTCAGGAATGGCTGTCGTTCTATTTCAAAGCGCCGCAGACCGCGCCGGAACTTTACCCGGAACACGATATTTTTATTCAGTTGATGAAACTGAAAAACACTCTGAGACATTTGCAAGGCGAAGATTTGATAACGCATTTAGGTTTGGAATATTACGATTAAACTTTTGACCATAAAATTTTCTGCCCGACTTCAAAAAAGTTTTCGGGTATTTGACAGGTTATGATAAATTCAAATTTCGGCAATATACCTTTACATTAGTTTTGAAAGGAGTTTGTATGAAATTTTTGAATACGGTTTTCGTTTTAATTTTAATCGGCGGAACTTGCGTATTTGCTCAAAAAACGAATTCGGGAAACCACAAAGTTTGGCGCGTATCGGAAGCCTATGTGGTTTTAATCAAAGAAAGAGCAAAGGCGAAAGGCGATTTATATGAAGCCGAACAAACACGAACGCCCGAAACACCGAGAGTGAAAACCGCCGTGGTGCGCCTCGCGCTTCTCAACCGCGAAATAAAAAAACTTTCCATAACCGATGCTCGAAATACCCGAAAATTCAGCGCGGCTTACGGAGATTTAATTTTAGCAAAAGTTCAGACCGAAGTTGAATTGTTTGACTTGCGGCAAAAATATACTCCTGAGTATATCGCCGTCAAAAAGAAAGAAGTCGAATTAGCGTCCTTAAACAGCGACCTTAAAAAAATAACTAAAAGTTTTCGTTAATTTTATTTCGGCGGATAAACGTGAAAAGTGCAGAAATCTTTCGGTTCTGTGCCTTCCTTAAAAGTTTTCGGCTGTTTAGTCGGGCAGTTTGATGTAGCGCGCATTCCGGTTACCGGACAAATCATTACGGTTACGGTGCGCTCGAAATCAGTTTCCGCGTCGTCTTTCTGTTCAGGATACGGCGCGTTACTTTTCTCGCCTTGCTGAGATTCTTCCCACGTCGTAAAAGGCGTCGCCGTCGGAGTCGCCTGAACCGTTCCGGTTACGTTTTCGTCAAAATTCTCCGGCGGCGCGGGCAGAAGAAGTTTGTTCGGCATCGTGCCGACGACGAATAACTCGACGCGCCGAAATTCCGGTGGAACTTCGGTAACGTAAATTTCCGGCGCGGCGGAGTTCTCCGGTAGCGTCTGCGAGTTCGATTTGGTGTTGACCGTATTTTTCAAAGCGGTTTGCTGCGCCTGCACCGAATCGGCTTCGGCGTTTGTTAATTCACGAATCAGCGCGCCGTTTCTGGTGTCGATTTCGCCTTTGCGAATCGAATCGGGCATCTGCCAGTCGCCGTTCCATTCCGGGTGTTGATTTAACGCTTCGCGCATAAAATCAGCCCAAATCGGCAGCGCCGAATCCGAGCCTTTCATTCCCAAATCGTCGCCGTCATCAAATCCGACATAAACGACCGTTACCAAATCCGGCGTAAAACCGGCAAACCAGCCGTCGCGCGAAGTTCCGGTTTTACCGGCAAAAGCGGTTTTGCCCGCGACGTTTTTAAATCCCCAGGCTTTAGCGTCAGTCGCCGTGCCTTTGTTGATAACGTCCTTCATCATATCGTCCATAATGTAGGCGACGCCCGGATTTAAGATGTTTTTCTTCTCCGCAACGGGCGCGACAACGGTTCTGCCGTCGCCGGTCGTAACGCGGCTGATGGCGAGCGGCGAAACTTTATCGCCTAAATTGGCAAACATCGTGTAAGCCGTCGCCATCTGCAAAGGCGTAACTTCGCTCGTTCCGAGAGCCATCGACGGATACGCTTTTTCGACTTTCGGCAAACCGGCTTTATTCGCCAGATTCATCACCTTGCCGATATTCAATTCCATTCCAAGCTCGACCGTAATTACGTTTTTGCTTTTATAAAGAGCTTCGCGCAAAGTTAATTCCTTATTTGAAAACGTGTCGCCGTAGTTATTCGGCGAATAAGTATCGTTGCCGAAATTGAAAACTTTTTTCTCGTCCTTAAAAAGCGTGGCGGTTGTGTAGGTTCGTGAATTCGAGTCGTAAGCGGAATTTATCGCCGTCGCATAGACGAACGGTTTGAAAACCGAACCGGGCTGGCGCTGCGCGTTGGTTGCTCGGTTAAACTGATTTTCCAGAAAATTTCGCCCGCCGACCATCGCCACGATTTCGCCGGTTTTCGGACGTATGGAAACGAGCGCGGCTTGCAGATTTCCGCGCTGTTTTTTCGGGAAATATTTATCTAATCTTTCGAGCCGTTTGTTGACGATTTCATACGCCGCTTTCTGTAAATCCGGGTCAATCGTCGTATAGACGCGCAAATGCTGCAACGCTTCCGGGTCTGTAACGAGTTTGGGTAATTCTTCGAGCGCGTATTGCGAAAAATACGGCATTCCCTGTAAATCTTTGCCGCTCGAAATCTGCCGTAATTCGATTTTTGTTTTTTTCGCTTCGTCGGCTTGCGCGGGCGAAATCGCGCCGGTTTCGAGCATCGAATCTAAAACCTGATTACGCCTTTCGGTAACTTTTTCGAGATTTTTATACGGGTTATAACGATTCGGACTGCGGATAATTCCGGCGATAAAGGCTGATTCGGACAAACTTAAAGCCGAAACGTCTTTGCCGAAATAAGCGTTCGCCGCTTCGCCGACGCCGTAAATGCTGACGCCGGTCTGCTGTCCGAGATAAATCTGGTTGGCGTAAAGCGTGAAAATCTGTTCTTTCGTCAGACGCGTTTCCAGAATTATGGACATATACGCTTCCTTGATTTTGCGCGAAAGCGTTTGTTCATTTGAAAGAAGCAGATTTTTGACAAGCTGTTGGGTAATGCTTGAACCGCCCTGATTGGCGAGCGGCGAATCTGCTTCGCCTTCATAACGTCGCCACGCGGCGCGGGCGATACCGCGAAAATTGACGCCGTAATGCTCGAAAAAAGCGCGGTCTTCGGTAACAGTTACGGCTTTGACGAGATTCGGCGGCAAATCGCCGAAAGCGATTGCTTTGCGTCTGCCGTCGCCTTCCGCCGCGATTGAGCTTAAAATTTTCGGTTCAAGCTGTGTTTTTGCAGTTTCCTTACCCGAACTTTCGTCCGTTATCGACGCAACCGATTTGCCGTCTTTTTTAAATTTAATCGAAACCGGTTGAAACGCTTTTTTATCGTCGATTTCAGCCGTTATTCCCGGCTCGATTTCGATTTCGTTATCTTTTATTTCGTAACGGCTGCGCGATTCGTCAGCCTGCCGGTTTTTCTCGATATAACCGGCGGTTTTCAGATATTCAACCAAACCTTCAGTGGATATTTTTTCATCCTTTTCAAGCGATTTCGGCGCTGAATAAATGCCCGCCGTGCGCGTGAAAACATCGCCTCTGAGCAGCAAATCGACTCTATCGGAATACTCGAACCAGAAATAAGCGAGCGCTAAAGATACACCGAGAATCGAAAATACGGCGAGAGAAATGGAAACCGGATTGAAAAAGAATCGGAAAACGCGGCGAAAGCGCGTCGGCGGCGGTTGCTGAAAAGCATTGACGCGCACGGGTTTACGCCAGTTTTGCGGCGGCATCTTCGATTTTTTTTCGGCTGTTTGAATTTGATTGGGCATTTTGGAGTTTGGCGCAAAAGTTTAGTGAGGGTTTTGTTTTCGGCGGTTGCCTTGTAAAATTTTATAGGTTTTAGGCGGCGGCTGTCCATCTATTTTTTCGGCGTTGCTTTCCGAACACGTTTTTGAACGGTAATATTTAAACTAATTTTATGAACATTCTGGTAACAGGCGGCAGCGGTTTTCTCGGCACGCACATTCGCGAATATTTCGGCGCGGACGATTTTTCGCGGCGCTCGAATCTCGATATATTGAATTTGCAGGACGCGCAGACGGTCGAAGAATACGACGCCGTGATTCATCTGGCGGCGACGCTCGATAAATCGCCCGAAGCGGCGGAAGAAGTTTTTCTGACAAACGTCGAAGGCACGATAAATATTCTGCGCTCGATGCGCGAAGACGCGGTTTTTATTTTCGCTTCGACAAAAGACGTTTACGGCAGATTCGCCGACAATTACCGCGAAGTTCCAGAAAACTGCCCGACGCTTTATAACGGACAGACGGCGCTCGAATGGTCGAAGCTGATTGCCGAAAGATACGTCGAATTCTACGCCCGCCAAAATAAATTCCGCTCCTGCATTTTCCGCCTCTCAACCGTCTACGCGCCTGCGTCCGAAGGCAACGCGCCGAATTTTGTAACCAATTACGCCGATTTAATAAATCAGGGCGAACCTTTGCGCCTGCCCGCGAACGGCTTGCCGCGCCGCGATTTGCTTTACGTCGAAGATTTCGCGCTGGCGTGTGAATCGTTCATCGACTCAATAATTCGCTACGGACTTTACAATCTCGGCGGCGGCGCGAAAAATACGCTTTCGCTGCGCGAACTGGTTGCTAAAATGGAAGAAGTTTCCGGCTGTCAGGCGGTCATCGACGAAGAAAATCCGCTGCCCGCGCCCGTTCCGATGAATTATGTTTCGGATTTAACGCTTGTCGGACAGGAACTCGACTGGCAGCCGGAAATCGGTTTGGACGAAGGTTTGAGAAAGTTATTTTGAAGATTTTTTAAGAACGATTAAATTTCTTACGGCGCGAGAAGCGTGAACGGATAAACCGGAAAGTTTCGCACGACGCCGAAAACCATCGCGATTATAAAAAAGCTCCAAATAAAATTCGGGCGAAGAATATTAAGATGAATTCCACGCCCGCGCACGGCAATCGATGCAAGCAAAACAAATAAATAGCCGAAAATGAAAAGATAAACCGGCAGAAGCGCGTTAAAATGAAGTGCGCCCGACAAGTCGCCGTGAAACAGCGCGTGAAAGCCGCGCGTCAATCCGCAGCCCGGACAATTCAAACCCGTCAATTGATAAAGCGGGCAAACGGGAAAAAATCCTGCCGTAACCGGATTAAAATAACCGACGACGAACGCGCCCGCCGTCGCCGCCGGAATTCCCGCGCCCGCTAAAATACGCTCTACAATTGAACATTTAATCGAAAAAGTTTTATCGCCGTTCATTAGTTGGCAAACAAACCGCTTAAAATTTGTCCGATTTGACCGGCGTCTTCGGGCGTCGAATTAGTTTTTTCCAAAATCGCCGCCAGTTTTTGCAGCTCGGCGAGCGATTCGGGCGAAATGCCGCCGGGCGCGGATTGAATTTGCTGGCGCAGTGAAGAAATCGCGTTTTGTCTGTCGTTCGGATTCCTGCCTTTTGCCAGCAATTGACTCAGAACCGAACCGGTGCTGAACTGCCACAAATTAACTTCGCTGCTTGCCAGGCGTCCCTGAAGTGAAGAAATCAAAGACTGCGCGAGCGCGATTTGTTCGCCGGATGCCGGAGTATTCGATGACTCAATTCGTCTGACCATTATCTTTCTGACAACGGACGCGTCCGGTTTATTTTCCGTTCCTTCGGCAACCTTTTTTTCGGTTATTATAACGGGCGGGAAATTTTTTGAAATTTCGGTTCGGTTTATTTCCGCCAATTTTTGAAGCTGTTCTTTTTCCGTCGTCCATTCCGCCTGAAATGATTTGTCGATTCGGTTTGTATTAAGAACCGCGGTCGAAGAATATTGAGCGCTTGTCAGGTCGTAGCCGATTTTCAGCCAGTTGGCGGCTCTGTCTTCTCCGACAAAATTATAAACAACGACGCCGGTAACTTTTACGGCTTGTCCGCCGAGCAAAGTCGGATTAAATTTCGACTCGCGCGCTGCCTGAACTGCCGCTTGTCTCAGCAGCGGATGACCCGAAACGGCTGAGGCGGAAACGACGTTTCCTTCTTCGTCAATGGTAACCTGAACGTTGACCGCACCTTCGGCATTGACGGCGCGCGCCGCCGGCGGATATGCCGGTTTTGCCAGAGTTACGGCGCTGCCGTTTAATACGCCTTTATTAATTTGTTTGACGGACGCGGGCGGCGTTTGCGCCGTAACGATTTGAATACTGAATAAAACAACTGAAACGATTAAAAGAAATTGCCTTTTCATTTTTTTAACTCCGATTTCGCAAAAATTCTGATGCTTGCATTTTAGAACTTATTTTCGTAAAGGTAAAGATTTTTTTTGACGCAGAAATCCGAAACCGGAAACCTAACTCGCCATTTGCATAAAAAGCGCGTCGGTTGCTATTTTGCGGTTGAGGTTGACGTTAAAGTTTTCGCGCATCTGCTCGATTTGGGCAAGCCACGCTGCAAGACGTTTGGCGTCGGCTTGTTCGGCTAGTTTTTGCAGATGATTTTCGATGTCGGCGTTGACGATTTTCGCGGCGTTTCCGATTCGCAGAGTCCAAACGTCGTGAATCAGAGTTTCCAGCGTTTCGAGCGCCGCGTTGTAATTGTCCTTGTTTTTTGCGTCGTTCATATCTTCCGCCGCCCGCAGCAAAGCGGCGCGGTCGGCGCGGACGAGCAAACTGTCCAGAACTTTCAGCATCGCATCGCGTTCTTCGCGGAATTTGTTCGAGTCGGTTTCGAGCGCGCGCCCGATGCTGCCGTCTGAAAGTCCGGCGATTAGTTCCGCGTCGTCGGGCGAAAATTTCTTTGTCGAAAGCAGGTGAGTTTCGATTTCTTTTGCCGGAACGGGCGCAAAACGCAGGGTTTGACAGCGCGAAAGAATCGTCGGCAGAAGCGCGTCGGGACGCGCGGTTATCAGAAAAATATACGAAGTCGGCGGCGGTTCTTCGAGAGTTTTCAGGAGCGCGTTGGCGGCGTTGTCTTTGGCGGAACTGAGTTTTTCCGCGTCGTCGATAATAAAAAATCTGGCGTCGGCTTCAAAGGGACGGAAATTGGCTTCGGTTTCCAGTTCCCGAATCGCTTCAATCAAAATGCCGTTTTTGTATGGAACAACCATTCCGACATCAGGATGCTCGCTGAAAATCACCCGTTCAAAATCGTCTTTTTTATCGACTGCCGGAAAAGCGAATTTAGCGGCGCGCAGGCAGGCGGCGCATTGGTCGCACGCTTCAAAATTCTGCGGACTGCGACAGCTAAGCGCCTTTGCCAATTCGAGCGCGAATTGTTTTTTGCCGACGCCTGACGCACCCGCAAAAATCAGCGAATGCGGAACTCGCTTTTGGACAATCATCCGCCGCAAAATTTCCTTGATATACGTGTTTCCGATAAGTCTGTCGAACATAAGCAGAAAAGTGAAAGAGTGAAAGAGTGAAAGAGTGGAAAACATTAAATTAAAAAGTGTTCAAAGTAAAAACAATCGATTTTGCCTTTTCACCTTTTCACCTTTTCACCTTTTCACTTTTTCACTCAAAAACCGTGTAGCAATTTCCAAAACTCTCGCGTGAACTTCTTCAGTTGAACCGGTTGCGTCAACCACGCGAAATCTTTCAGGCTCTCGTTCGACAATTTTCAGATACGCCTGCCGAACGCGTGTATAAAACTCGCCGGTTTCCCTGTCCATTCGATTTTTCCGCTCGCCGCCGCTCGAACGGCTCATTGTTCGATTCAGCGCTTCTTCAACCGGCAAATCAAAGAAAAGCGTCAAGTCCGGTTTCAAGCCGCCGGTGGCAAGTTCGATAATCTGATTAACCGTATTTTCGGAAAATCCGCGCCCCGCGCCCTGATAGGCAAAAGTCGCGTCGGCGTAACGGTCGGAAATAACGATTTTACCTTCGGCAACGGCTGGTTTAACGAGAAACTCGACGTGCTGGGCGCGGTCGGCGGCGAAAAGCAGAAGCTCGGCGAGCGGCGCAATCTTTTCTTCGGTTTCGAGAAATACCGCGCGCAGGCGTTTTCCGAGAGGCGTGCCGCCCGGCTCTAACGTCGTCAGAACATCGAAGTTTTCGGTTCGCAGATTGTCCGCCAGCATTCGCAGTTGAGTCGATTTGCCGCTGCCGTCGATGCCTTCAAAAGTGATGAATTTTCCGCGCAAAATGTCTGTTATTGTTCTTGTTTTTTTCTCTCGATTGAGATGGTTGCAATGGCGTGTTTAAAAATCAGAAAATCCTGGCTGCTGACATCGAGCAGGACGGAAAATTTGTCGAAGCTCTTGATTCTGCCCGAAAGCGTCGCGCCGTGCAGCAGGTGAACGATGACGTTAAATCTTTCGCGGCGGGCAGTATTTAGAAACGCGTCCTGTATGTTCTGGGCAGCAGTTTTTTCCATTGCGGTATCTCTCGATTTTCAAAGTTTTGGAACAACAACTACAAGTGTATAACAGATTTATGGCGACACACAAGAAATCTTTCACAATTAAATTTTAAGTATTTTATACAAATTTTCTTGCGTTTCCGCTTCGTTTCCAAACCCTTCGAGCCAGGTAACCGATTCTTTATGCCGAAACCAGGACATCTGTCGTTTGGCGTAATTTCGCACGTCCTGTTTGGTTTGTTCAATCGCGCTTTCCAGCGTTCTTTCGCCGCGCAGATACTCGCAAACGCGGCGATAACCGTGAGCGCCGAGCGCGTTCGTATCATCGCTTACGCCCGATTCGCGCAAGGTTTTCACTTCTTCGACAAGACCTTTTTGGAAATGAATTCGGGCGCGCCCGTTGATTTTTTTGTAAAGCAAATCACGCGGCGGATTAAGCGCGAAAATCTTTATTCGGTCGGCAAATTCCGGCGCGTCGGCGCGTGTCGCTTGAACTTCGGAAAGACGTTTTCCGGTTTGAAAATAAACTTCGAGCGCTCGCATCACACGAACATAATCGCGCGGCTGATTTCTTGCGGCTGAAACGGCATCAACCTTTTGTAAAATTTTGTAAAGATGTACCGCGCCGCGCTCGTTTTTGATTTTTGAGAGCTTTTCGCGCAGGCGTTCATCGGTTTTCGGACTTTCAAAAAACGGCTCGCGCAAAGCTCTCAAATAAAAACCCGTTCCGCCGACAAGAATCGGAACATTCCCGCGCGCTTCGATTTCGTAAATTTTCGCCGCCGCATCTTTTGCCCAATCCGCCGCCGTATATTTCACGTTCGGTTCAATATAATCAATCAGATGATGCGGCACGCCGCGCATTTCCTCAATCGAAGGCTTCGCCGTCGCAATCTCGACGCCGCGATAAATCTGCACCGAATCGCAGTTGATAACCTCGCCGCCGATTTTCAGCGCAAGCTCGACGCCGATTTCGGTTTTCCCCGAAGCCGTCGGTCCGACGATGGAGTAAATCGGTTTTTCGGAATTTTTTGCCACAGAGAAAACAGAGTAGCACAGAGGAAAATCAAAGAAAATTAACCGCGGACAAACACAGATTAGCACGGATAAAAACCGGAAACGGCTGATATTTCAGTTCTGGTTGTGATTTTAATTCGTTCTTGTAATAAGGCGAAAAAGCGCGATTATCAAAATCACGCCGAGCAGAATAAGCGAGCCGATGATTTGATTGCGGGAAAATCTCATTGGATTTGAATAATCGCGGGAATCTCTTTATAACTCTTTTCCTTCGCTGAATCTGATAAATTTAATAAGCCTTCGTTAAATCGACGCCCGTGTAATAATGCTTCACAATCGCGTCGTATTTGACGCCCATTTTTGCCAGACCGTAAGCGCCGTATTGACACATTCCGATGCCGTGTCCCCAGCCGCGTCCCGTGAATGAATAGGAAATTGCGCGCCCGTTTGAGTCGTAGCGTTTATTCAAGACGAAAAGCTGTTCGTTGAGTTTTAAAGCCGAGCGGATTTTGCCGCCTGTCAGGTGAAACGTGCCGTTTGTGCCGACGATTTCCAAATCGATTGCGCGGCGCGAAAAGCCTTTTCGGGCGATGCGCACGTCGATTAAATTTCCGATACCGCGCACGTAGCGCGATAATCTGGATTGGACTACGGACGGCGCGAGATTGACGTTCCAGAGCGTGAACGGCGACATCTTTTCGGCGGTTGCGCTTCCGGCAGTCGGTTCGATTTCGAGATAGATGACGTTTCCCGAAGCGTCGGTTTGAAAGTTGACGGTTTCGCCGCCGACGAGTGCGGTTTCTTTGACTTGATAAAGCGCGCCGCCGAATTCGCGGAACAGAAAAACATCGGAACGCACGGTTAATTGGCGATTTGTTTTGCCGGTTTTGATGACGAGTTTGCCGTTTTCGCTCTGCTGTGTCGTGCCGCTTTGAAGCGTCGGCATAAACTTTTTCTGTTTATAGATTTGCTCGATGACGTGCAGCATTTTGGCGCGTGAAAACGCTTTGTTCGGCTTTAAGGTTAAGTCTGGATAAATCGTAAAAAATCCGTCGCGCAATAAAATCGCAACGTCTGCGCGCCGGTCTTTCGGAACTTCCGCCGCATCGTCGAACGATAGTTGATAATTTACGTCGGCTTCACTGAGAAGCGTGTCGGCGTAGGCGTCGCCGTAAATCATCTGCGCCAGAACGCGGGCGAGTTCGAGCGGTTTCGCCGTCTCTTTATTGACGTTCGGAAAAGTTTTGCCGAGCTTTCCGGCGATTTGGTTGAGCCAGTTTGAAAGCTCGCCCGGCGTCGGCGTTTCTTCAAAAAAATCGTCGGTCAATTGATTGACTGAAAGCTGAAAACCGTTGACGGCGAAAAGCGACATCAAACGAGCTAATTCGAGATTCTGTTCATCGCGTAGTTTTGCCGGAACGCGGACGGTTTTTATCAGAAACGGGTCGAACTGCTGCTTGCCTTCGAGCGAACATTCGACGCCCCTTAAGTAAGGTTCGTTAAATTCAAAGACGTTTTCGGAATTTTCCGTTCTGCCGCCGCAAGTCGAAGTGTAAAAAGCATTTATCGGCTTGCCCTTGTAAGTTGCGACGATGCCGCGCGTCTCGTTGACGGCTTGCGTTCCCATTTTCGTCTCCGACTGGAAACCGTTGTAAACCTGCGAGCGAATCGTCGGCAGAATGTCGAAGCCTTTCGAGCCGAATTGATTGATATTGGCGACGGCGTAAGTTCGGGCGGCGACCGCCTGCGCCTTTTGCGCTTCGATGGCGGGCAAACCGAGTTCATTCGGCACGACGCCCAACAGGTAATCTTCGAGAGAAACGGCGTTGACGACCGTTAAATTTCCGCGCGCGTTGACGAAGACTTCGATGCGCCCGCGATACGGTTTGCCGTTGACGCGGACGGGAACGACGCGCTCGTTTGCCGAGCCGAAAGCGATTGATTTGAGCGATGTGAAACGCGCATTTGCGCTGCCGCCGGAAACGATGACTTCCCGCAGATTCGCGTCGAGCGGCGCGTTTGCCGTGTCGATTGACGGCTGCGAAGAACCGATTGTTTTAACTAGATTCGGCGTGGTTTTAACGGCTGCGGTTTGCGTCTGCGTTGTGCCGCGCGGTTTGATAATGCTGCGGACTTCGGATTTTCCGCCCGATTTTAACTGCTTTGAAAGCGCGACGGCATCGCCTGACGGCTGTTTGATTTTAGTCGTAATAATCTGCGCTTCTTCAAAACCTTTGTCGCTCAAAAACGCCTTGTAATCGTTGGCTTCCTCAATCGTATCTTTTGTTTCGCCGACCGAAACGCGCCACGAATTTGTTTTCGTATCGAGCGCGAATGTCGCCGCTTCGCCTGTTGCTTCCTTAACTTCTTTTGAAATGGTTTCGGCTTCGGCTTGCGTCGCAATGTTCGGAATCTCAAACTTATAAACGTCAACTTCCGGCGGACGATACGCCCGCGCCGTAACTGTAACTTTTGCAGTTTCCAGAAACTTCTGCGGCTCGTCCGGCGAAATTGCGACAAGCGACGAATCGGTTGTCGCAATCGAAACCGAACTTGCATTTGTCGCCAAGCCGACACGAATCAGCGGTTCGCGTTCGAGCTGATAAAACAAAGGCGTTTCGGGCAATTCAAACTTCTGCGCGTCGTCGAAAACATCAAACGCCGACGCATTTTGAAATGAGCCGAAAAGAATCGAAAAAAGCGCGAGCAGCGAAAATGAAAAACGGTAAAACATAGCTTTCATCATAAAATTTATCGGCGGAAAAAAGAAGGTTTAGCCACAAATTACACGAAAGAAAGATGCAAAAGTGAAAAGGTGAAAAAGTGGAAAAGCTAAAGGCGCAGAAGTTATTTTTTTACTTTTAACCTTTTTCACATTTTCACTTTTACACCTTTCCTGTTCGTGAAATGCGCGTGTTTGTTCGCGGCAAAAATCTTCTATGCGTTGAGCCATTCGGTTTGCAGTCTGGCGATAGCGATTTCCTTGTGTTTGGCTTCGATTTCAATCCACGGCGCGAAGCGGAAAACTTCCGGCATATCGAAAATCAAATCGTGATGCGCGCGGTCTTGAAATTTTTCGCGCCCGTTTGAGATATGAACAAGCTGCCAATCGGGATTTTTCCACGTTTCACGCGCCGCCCAGAAAGTTTCCGTTACGCTCGCGTCGTCGTAGCTGTCCAGTTTTTCGCGGCAGACGTGATGATGCGCGTCGAAGACAAACGGCACGGAAGCGCGGCGGCAAACTTCCAGAATCTGCGCCGAGCTGTATGAAAACTCGTCGTTTTCAAAACAGACGCGCGAGTGGATTTCGTCGGGCAGTTTCTCGATAGAATCGACAAGTTTATCGATTCTGTCGCCTTTGCCGCCGTGAATATTCATCACCGCCCATTCCGAGCGCGGCTGTCCGAGCAAATCCATCGTGCGGGCGTGCATTTTCAAAATTTTCACGCTGTTGGCGATAACGCTTTCGGAATCGGAACTTAAAACGACGAACTGGTCTGGATGTAGAACGAGCCGAATATTTTTAGCGAGCGCGGATTTTCCGGTTTCGGCGAGCTGCGCGGCAAATTCGTCTAAAATTTCCGCGCCCGAAGGCTCGTCGGAAAACGGGAAAAGTCCCGAACTCATCCGGTAAAGATTGATATTATTCGCCGCGCAAAACTCAATTGCCAGATTCAGACGATTGATATTTTCCCGATAAATCACGCGGAGCATTTCCGCCTGCGTCGCTTCGTCAAACGACAAAAGCCGCTTGCGCGTAACGGTTTTAAAGCGCACCGCGTCCGAAGTCGTGATGCAGACCAATCCGAGATTGTTTTTTACACATTGTGTTTCCGCTTTCATTTTTTTATTTTGCCACGAACAAACACGAAAAAGCACGAATAAAAGAAAGACGGAAAAGTGAAAATATGAAAAAGTTTTCGTTATCTTTTATTAACTAAATTTTTCGCTTTTACCTTTTGCCCTTTTCCTTTCGTGTTCTTTCGTGTTTGTTCGTGGCTAATTCCTATTATTTTTCGAGCGCGTTAAAAATAAATGGAAAAGTGCCGAAAGTCTGCCCGCGATGCTGCGGACGAAAGGCGAAAAGGACGATTCGTCCTTTTCCGTAATTCGCCTGCGCGAGCGCCGTTTTGCCGTTCATATATTTTTCGCCCAGCGTCCAACCCGACAAAAGCGAATCTTTTGGAGCGTATTCGGCAATTGATTTAACCTTTGACGCGTCCGTAATTTCATACGCCGCGCTGTTGGTAAAATACGCCGCCGTCTCCGGTTTCAAATTTGCGGCGAGCGGATTTTTCGTATCGACATTCAATTTTACAACCGAACCGGGATTATAAAATTCGCTGCGCTTTAAGTTGTTCAAAACATTTTTCAGCGGCAGATTAAAACGTTTTATCAGCATCTCGCACGAATCGTCAAAGCAGATTAAATTTCCGCCGTTCTCGACGAATTTCCGCAAATTCTCGACGCCGCTTTCCGTAATTCCGCCCGTGTATTCTTCGGGATAATTTTCCTTTCGCAAGCCTTCGACAATTTCGCGCTCGCCCTGCGACGGCAGAATAATCGTGTCGAAATTTAAATTATTGCTGCGAAAATCGGCGTCGGAAATCGAAGCGTAGGGAATTTGAAAATTATCGAAAACCAGCCGCGTCCAGCCTTCGTCCATCGAGCCGGTAAAGCCTTTATACAGACCGATTCGCGGATTCTTCTTTAACGGATTCGGCATTTTTGCGAATGCTTCGGCGTTCGGCGCGAGATTCAAAATCCGGCGCGCCTGATTGACGTTTTCAACTTTGCTCAAAGTGTTTCGATATTTATCCAAATCTTTTATCTGCCGCGCCGCCGCGTATTCGACGCCCATTTGCAAAGGCAGCGTCCAGCCGGCGACATCGTATGGAACTTCGGCTTCGCCGTTGGCATTTAATCTGTGCGGGTAAACCTGTTTTTCAAAAAGACTCAAAACATTATTTCGCTGCGGCTGATTGGTGAAAATGACGAAACTGTTCAAAGGAATTTCGGCGAAATCGTTTTTATTCTGCGCGCCGGTCGCCGCTTCAAACGGGCGCGTCATCTGATGAATTTCCATTCCCTGCGCGAGCAGAATTTCCAGAAAGCGCGAAACCGTTTCCGGGCTGGATTGTTTTGCCGAAACGACAAAAGCCTGCGGTTCGTTTGGTTTAGCTTCTAAATTGGCTTTGCCGAGTTCGTAAAAATTCCGCAGATAACGCGGGCGAAATTTCGCCGCCATTTCCAGCAAGCCGCGCGAGGCAATCGTCTCGATGCGGGCAATATCGGCGGGACGCCACTCGCCGCCGCGCCACGCGTCCGGGTAATTTGTCGCCGTCTCAAGCACTGAATTTAACCCGCGCACGCTCCGGTTTTTTCGTAAATCTTCTTCGGTAATCGTTACGGGCGACATCAGTTTGGCGCTCGCCGCTTCGCTTAAAATGCCGATTGAATTATGAAAATAAGGCGCGGAGCGAAAGCCGCCGTGCCACCACGTATCGTAAGTCGAATTGGTCGCCACGCCGGAAATATTTTCCGCCTGCAAATCAGCCGCCATTTTGTAGCCGATTAAGCCGACTTCGCGCAAAAGGAGCGGCACGACGCGCGGATTCGGCGGGTCGAAAAACGGCGGAATTATAAAGCGCGACGCGTTTTGCCCTTGCTGATGCACGTCGTAGACGATTTCGGGAAACCAGCGTCGCCAGAAAAAACTGGTTATCGCCTGTGTTTCCTTGAGGTTGAGCATAAACCAATCGCGGTTGTCGTCGTGTCCGGCGTAATGATGATAAAGCTCCGGCGGCGACGAGCCTTCAAATTTCGTTCCGAGAGTTTTGCGATACCAATCGGCGACAATATCGATGCCGTCGGGATTCGGCGAAGGAATCAACAGAAGAATCGTGTTTTGCAGAATCTCTTTTGTATTTTCGTCGTTCGCCGTCGCCAATTCATAAGCGAGATTCAGAGACATTTGGGAAGCGACGATTTCGGTCGAGTGAATCGAGCAGGAAATCGAGACAATCGTTTTGCCCTGTTTGATTAAATTTTCGGCTTCGGCGGAATCTTTAACGGTTCGCGGGTCGGCGAGTTTTTGATTGATTTGTCGATACTTTTCGAGATTTTTGATATTTTCCGGCGCGCTGATAAACGCGACAATCAAAGGCTTTCCGAGCGTCGTTCTGCCGATTTCTTCGACTTTGACGCGGTTGCTCGCCTTATCGAGCTTCGCAAAATAATCGGTAATCTGCCGCCAATCGGCGATTGTTTTGTCGTCCGTCGGCTGAAATCCGAGAACCGATTTCGGACTCGGAACGCTTTGCGCCCGTGCCTGAAAATCAAAACAAATCAAACAAACCAGAAAAAGCAAAACGAATTTACTAATAAAGCGGCAATGCGGCATTTGGACAAACCTCTGATTGGAAATCTGGCGAAAAATATCTTTTCTGAAGAAAATTCTATCATACAGGATTGGCAAAGTTTATCGTTTCGGTTTAGGGAAAACTATAAGCCGTTTGAAAAATACTTTGCGCCTTTGCAGAATGTTGTTTGTTTCCCGCAAAAGCGCGAAGTTCGCAAAGGAAAAACGAAAGTATTTTTGCCGCCGCGCTGTTTTTGAAATGATTTGCAGTAACCGAAAATAAAAAAAAGGAAAATCAAGAATAGCTTCTTAAATTTCCCTTTTTCCATTTTCCGTTTCGTCAAGGTTTTTTCGGCGTCGGCGTCGGTTTCGGAGCTGCCGGAACGTCTTCAACGTCGTCCAAAATTCTCACTTCGGAATTTCCCTGTTTGTAATTGGTGTATTTAACGCGCAGTTTGATTTTGAGTGAAGAGCCGTTATCGAAAATCAGCTCGTCGTCCGCGCTCGCGTAAGACGGAAACCAGTATTTGCCGTCGATATTTTCGCGCCACGTTTCGACTACCGGAAATTTATTTATTTTCGTTTCGGGAACGGCTTTGCCCTTTGACTTAACAACCTGTAAATCAACGTCGTCAATCCAGATTCTGCCGGTAAAGAGCCGCAGTTTCGATTTCTTCGGGTCGGGAATAACTTTCGGCGTAACGTCGAAAACATACAAATTCAGCTCGTCGATTTTTTCCTTGCCGAGGTAATTAAAATTATATTGCGAAACGGTCGAAGTTTCGAGCGGAAAAGGAGTTACGCCGCCCAAATCTTCCAAATCTTCCAGACTTACAACCGATGTTGTCGGCATCGGGAAATACAATATTTTTTCAAAGCGCGTTCCTTCCGGCGTCAGATTCAGAAACGAATCGCGCCGGTAAACTCCGGTAATTTGCCCGCCCATTCCGAGCGTCTGAAAAACGGAGCTGCGGTTGAAAACATAATTGCTCAGCGCGCCGCGAAATTCGGTTTCTTTAGAAGTAAATGTTTTGATAATGCGGTCAATTTCGGCTTGGCTCAAATCTTTTTTAACGATATTGGCATTCTGCTGCGCAAACGCGCCCGTCGCCGAAAAACACAAAATCAGCAGCGTGAATAAAATATTTTTTGTTCTTTTCATTGTTCGTTTTATTGCTTGTTTTTTGAACTAACCAATAGATGCGCCGCGAGGCGAAAAAGTTTAACGCTAAAAATCCGCGAACTTTCTTGCGAATCGATTATTCAAACAAACGAAACGAATATAAAATCGAATTGAAACGCTGAATATAAATCGTTTATTTTCCATAAATTTAACCGTGAGCAAAATAATTCTGTCGCCCGAAGAAATCGAAAACTTCCGCGATAAAAAATGGCGGCGCGAAGAAGCGCTGAAAATTGAAAGCGCGGCGGAAGTCGAAGCAATGGTCGAAGATTTGGGTTTTTGTCTGGCTTTAACCGATTCGCGCACGAATCTGCCGAGCGTCTACATCGCCGTCTGCGGCAGGCGCGACGTTTTTTCGCCGCGCAATGTGCAGAAAGATTACGAAAAAGATTTGGCGTGGACGCTCAAAGACGAAGTGATGCGGCGCGGGCGCGTTTATTATTCAAAGCTCTGCAAAGGTCGCGCGATGTTCGTCGCGCCGCGCCTGATTCCTTATTTCAACGCTGTTTGGGGCGTTCCGAAAAAACTGGAAAAGTCAGTATTCTCCGAAGATGCACAAAAAGTTTTGAAAGTTCTGCGTAAAGAATACGAAATGGGAACGGGCGATTTGCGCGTTGAAACAAAAATCGAAAAGCGGGAAACTTTAACCAAAGCCTTAGACCAATTGCAGCGCGCTCTGAAAGTCGTGCCGCAGGAATGTCTTTATCACCCGACGTTTACCTACATCTGGACGCTCGCCGAAGCGCGTTTCCCGAAACAATTATCAAAAAAAGTTTCGCGCGCCGAAGCGGTCAAAGAACTCGCCCGCGCCTTTCTCGAAATGTGCGGCACGACGACGCGCGGCGAATTTGCAAGAGCTTTAGGTTTAACCAGAAAAGAAGCCGGGCTTGCTAATCAGGCGCTTGTGCGGGAAGGTTTTGCCGAAAGATTGTCAGTTGGGATTTATCGAATTAAATAATTTCTTTTTAACCTGCAAATGAAAAATTCAGTATTTTGTTGATTCTGGCAACGGCTCTCTCCATATCTTATAATCGGCAGCAAAATAAAATCTTAATTTTTGTCGAGCAATTCTTCGAGAAGTCCGTAAAACTTTTCTTTTATCAATAAATTACTCCGCAGTTGGTCAAAAAACGTGGGAAAATCGTCAGGGCAAACGAAGTGAAAAATGTAACGCTGGTCGATGCCTTTTTCCTTTAACTGTTTGTTAAGTTCAACGAAATGGTCTTTGGCGAATTTATATTTGGCTTTGTTTTCATCACTGTCGTCGTTGTTCGACTTGGTTTCGACGGCGATAATGTAATCCGTGCCGGAATCTTCCAATTTTAAAAAGAAATCGGGATTGAAGCCGTGCTGTGTCGTAAAGCGTCCGTTGCCGGTGTCAATCGTATAAGGCACTGAATAAAAACCTTTGTTCGCCGATTTTATCCAAGCCGTGATGTGGTCGGCGTTGGTTTGGTCGCAAAGCAGCTCGACGAATTTTCTTTCCGGTTCGTGCGAAGTGAAAACCAAATCGAGCGGCGTTTTGAACAAAAACGAGTTGCGGATTTCGCCGAAAGCGCGGCGCGGCAAATTAGCGTCGTCCAGAACAATGCGAAAATTTACCTTCGCATCTTCGCCGACAATTTCGTTTTCGTAATCCGACGTAAAAAAGACAGTCGCGTTTTGGCGCAGCGCGGAGAATGAAAGATTATCGCGTTCGCGGTTTTCGGTCGAGAGTTCGGAAAGCGGATTAGCTTTTTTGGCGTAATTAACGGTCTTATCAGGTTTCGGAAAAAGCGTTCCGAAAGCGGCATAAACTTTGGCGCGGTTTTGATTGCCGAGCGCGTCGCCTTTAATTCCGCGATTTTCCATCGAACGACGAATTAACGCTTCGAGATTCGCGCGCGGCGGCAGATTGTTTTTCGTGTATTGATTTTCGGCGAGTTTAAGCGTTCTGCCTTCCCAATCTTTAGTTTCAAAATCCTGAATGATTTTGTCCACAATCTCGCCGACGCTTGTTTTCGGTTTTTCGATTTTGTAAGTAACCGGCATTTGTTCGCCGTCAATGTTGACGAAGGTCGTTTCCGTTTCGTGTTCAAAAGTTTCCGATGTCAAATCAATCGCACCGTTCAAATCTAATTCCTGACCGTCCGCTTCTCTCGCGGGGACGATTCTCGGCTCGCGTGAATAATCGAAATTCCAAAGTTTGAAGTGATATTTGGCGCGTTCGCCGTCCGTCAAAGGCGCGTTTGTCAGTTTTTGTTCGATTTCCAAAATTTCGCGCACGAGTTCGGAAATCGATTCGGAAAATTTATGGTGATTGAAAACCGTGAGAAGCGAATTCGGATATTTTTCCGGCAAGCGAAGCCCGCGCCCCAAAACTTGCGCGATAAGCAGCTTTGAATTAAACGCCCGTTCTTCCATCGGCACGATTTGGAAAACATTTTTCACGTCCCAGCCTTCGGTCAGCATTGCGACGGAAATAATCCATTCCGCTTTCTCTTCGCGCTCGTCAACGTGCGGAAGGCGCAAAACGCCCGATTTGTGTTCTTTGTCGGAAGTTACGAGCAGGACTTTCTTTTTCCCGATTTCTTCCAAAGAGCCTTCGCCGACTCTTTCCGCCAAAAATTCGGATAATCTGGTGTGCAGCTTTTTCGCTTCCCTGATGTCTTTCGTAATCAAAATTGTCAGCGGTTTTAATTCGGGATATTCGATTTTATGTTTTTGGTGATTTTGATAAATCTTTTGAAATTTGATTTGTTCGCCGCCGCCGTCGTCTTTGTCAACGTAGAAAACTTTTTTGACAAAATTGTTTTCGATTGCCTGTCGCAACGAATAGCGAAAAATGACATCGTTGAAATATTCATTTTCGATATAAGCCGTGCCGGTAAAGCCGAGCATCCGACGAAAATCATAGCCGCTGTCGAGAAGAAATCTGCTCCATTCTTTTAAACTTTTGCTTTCCGCGTCCTTGCCTTCGGCGCGATTGTAAGCGTGATGAACTTCGTCGTTGAGAACCAAACAGCGCGAGCCTTTGCCGAAACCTAAACTGTCCAAAATAGAACTCGTATTTTTGCCATAGACGGCGTGAATGTTCGTGATGCAGATGTCGCCGTGTTTGATTGTCTGGTCGGCGTTGATGATACGCGGATTGCGAGTGCGCGCCGCGTCGGGAAGCGCGTTGAGCAATCGGCTGTCGGCGGCGAGTTTTTGAAATTTATCGGTTAGTTCGTTTTTAATAGTCAACGACGGACACAAAACCAAAACCTTATCAACCGCGCCCAATGCCAGAGCGATTTGCGCGATGCCATACATCACGAAACTTTTTCCCGTGCCGGTCGCCAAATCAATCGTTCCGCTCAGGCGTTTCGGCAGTTGAAGTTTGCGTTCGTATTCGGTGAATGAATTATTATAACGGCGGGCGATTTCAGGATTTTTGTTAAAGTTTTCTTTGATTAAATCTTCGACGGTTTCATATCTGCCGCCGAAAAGATAAACGATTGCCGCGTGAATCGCTTCCTGCTGATAACGGCGCGTCGTGCAAAGCACATTGAGAAACGCTTGCCAATCGGTGAGGCGCAGTTTGCTCGGCTCGAAACTTGGGCTTACCCGTAAGACGAGTTCTTGAATATCGAAAACCTGCATTACTTTGTTTTTATGACAATTTATAAATTGTCTGGCTTTTGAAAATAAATTGCCACTAGCTTCAGCTAGTGGACAAATTCAGCAATATACAAGCGGCTTTAGCCAAACTAAAAAAAATAATTTCCCTTTTGGCTTTAGCCTAAAAATCGTTGAAAGCCTGCTCTTTTCATAAAACCTTCAAACTCATCATCAAAACTTTTCGTGCGGTGATGTTCTTCCTGATTGGCAATATATTGTCTCACGCTTTCAAGAATTGATTCGCTCACCGACACCGCAAAATACTCGTCCTGCCATTCAAATTTAGTTTTGCACAATTTGTTTTTATTTATCCAAAAGGAAGTTTCGCCTTTGATAAGCTGCATTATTTTCTCAATTGTTTGGTCTGTGCCAAGCGAAATCAAACAATGAACGTGGTCTGTGTAGCCGTTGATAAAATCAAGGTAAATGCCTTTTTCTTTCGCGTTTTCCCGAATATGCCCGAAAACTTTTTGCCTGATTTCATCGGTGAGAAAAGGCTCGCGGTTTTTGGTTGACCAAACAAAATGTATCCAAACTTTGACCCACGGCATAGATTTTTAGTTAGGCTAAAGCCAAAAGGAAAATTATTTTTGGACTTTTGTATTCGGCTAAAGCCTTTGTTTTATTCAAACCTAATCACTAGATTCTGTTGACATTTGATAAATTGCCACTAGCTTAAGCTAGTGGATAGCTTAAATAAAACAACAGAGGCTTTAGCCAAATTGTATTTTTGAATTTCCTTTTGGCTTTAGCCTAATGTTCGGCTGAAGCCAAAAGGATGATTGATTATTATTATCAATTCGGCTAAAGCCTTGGTCTTTGTTGGCAAATCTGACCACTAGCTAAAGCTAGTGGCAATTTATCAAACTAAAATGTCAACAGAACCTAGCTAAAGCTAGTGGCAATTTATAAAAATCAAAACTTAATTAGTCTTAATTTCCTGTTTGAATTCGTTGCCGAAAAGGTCAACAAACGCGACGACGACGCGCTCGCCGTAACTGCCGAGCGGCACGACGATTTCGCCCGCTTCGCTGCGTTTCAAGTCTTCGGCAAAGTGAAAATCGGTCATCGTAAAATCTTTGCCGTTAAAATTCGCGTCAACGACGAGCATCGCCAACGCTTCAAAATTTTCAAACTCCTGATTGCCGTTGCGTTCACGCGCCAGAAATTTCGAGATTTGTAGTTCGCCGTTTTCAAATCTACATTCGACATCGGGCTGCCGCATAAAATGAAAACCGACGGCGTTATCTAAATCGTTGATGCGCGTTTTCGAGCGCGGCTGACGGGCGCGGGCAAACGGCTCGCGGTGCAGTTCGTTGATAATTTGATACGGAATTTTCAGAAAATAATAGCGCGTGTCGTCAATCTCGTGATAATCGCCGACGAATGAAACGGCGTTTGCCGGAGCGATGATGTAAAAGCGTTCGCTGCGGCTGCCGACGAGCGCGTGAAGCGTTTCGAGATATTCTTCGGTAACTTTGGCGTTCGCGTCCTGCCAGAAATCCCAAACGAAAACGTCGTAGCCGTCTTTGCGCTCGCCGTGAAATTCCACGCCGTTAATAATTTTCTTTTTCGGCGTAACCTCGAACAAATTCAAAACGAAATCGGTATATTTTTCTCTCGTCAGCGAATTGAGTTTTTCGATGTCGTAAAGTCCGGTGTTGACGGTCAGAAATGTTCTGGCTGGTCTGCCGTATTTTTTATTCGGCTGCGCGAGGCTTTTGCTCGTTTGAATCGTCAGCAGGCGTTTCTGCATCGTGTAAAACGAAAACTTGCCGATGTCGCAGGTTATCCATTTTCTGCCCAACTTTTCGGCAACGGCGGCGGTCGTGCCGCTTCCGCCGAAGAAATCTAAAACTAAATCGCCTTTATTCGTTGTAGCTAGAATTATTCTTTCAAGTAGACGTTCCGGTTTTTGAGTCGGGTAATCAAGTAATTGGTTGTCGTTTGAACTAATACCTTGAATGTCTATCCAAAGATTGCCTATTTTTCTTCCTTCATAATTGTCAACATACAATTTGTAACGAGGTCTATTATTTTCTGTCCAATAAATTAAATAAGGATTTTTTGCAATTCTTTCATCAAACGTTTCCTGCGTCCAAATCCAGCCGAGATTTGTCGAGACTTCACGTCCTTGTATAAATCTCGTTTCATTTTTGTTATACGCATTTGAAGTTTTCTCAAGTTTTTGATGATTAAACCTCCTTCCCGTTTCCTGTTCTACAAGTGGAAACTTTTTACTTAGTTCTTCTTCGGATAAGTCTTGAAAAATTTGTTTGTAGAAGTAGTTTTGTGATTTGCTAAACCAGAAAATGCTGTCACTTGTTATGTCGAAACCTTTTGTCGCCAAATGATGTCCGCCTGTCCTTTGCCAAACAATATCGTTTCTAAAATTATTTTCGCTAAACACTTCATCAAGAACTAATTTAATATAATGGCTTTTTCGCCAATCCAAATGAACAAAAATACTTCCGTCATTGGCTAAAAGTTCTCGCGCAACAATTAAGCGTCGGCGAAGGAACTCAACAAAATCACTATTTTTAGCGCGGTCTGCATAAGCCGTATTTCCGTTTCGACTATCAAAATCGCTTGCCGTGCTAAACGGCGGGTCAATGTAAATCAATTTGACTTTGCCTTTAACTTTGCCTTTGACGAGTTCGTCTTTGTCGGCGTAACAGGTTTTCAAAAAATGCAGATTGTCGCCGAACACAATCAGATTGCGCCAGCCGTCGTCAAACAATTCGCGCTCGCCGTTAAACGCGCGCTCGATTTGCAGCGGCACGGCGAAACTTCCGTCCTGGTCGGCGAGAACGTCTTCGCGCCGCATCTTGCCGCCGTAACGCAATTCGTACTCTTTCTGCTCGGTCGGGAAAAGTTTTTCCTGAAAATCGTCCGGCAACGCTTCGCCCGCCGCGATGCGCTCAATCAGAAATTTCTTTTCTTCGGGTGAAAGTTTCATCTGGAAATCAAAACAGATTCTTTTATTAATTGCCGCTAGCTTCAGCTAGTGGATAAGGTTAAGCAAAAACCCGGCTTTAGCCGAATGTATTCTTTAAATAATTCCTTTTGGCTTTAGCCTAAACATTAGGCTAAAGCCAAAAGGAACAGGACTTTCTCAAATTTGAAGCATCTTTGTCGGAGCGCGGGCATCCTGCCCGCTTTTGAACGCTCCAAGCGTTCGCCCAAAGTTTAGATAAAAATCAACATTGGGTTTTACAAAGCGTTTTAGATTGCTCGCGCAATCTTTGCGGGCAGGATGCCCGCGCTCCCGGTAAGAAAGTCCTGAGGAAGATAATTTTTATCAGAAATTTGGCTAAAGCCAATAAGATATAAAACTCAAACCACTAGCTAAAGCCAGTGGCAATTTATAAAAGGTCAACACAATTTAGTATTTCATTAATTCCGCCACCGCTTTTTCCACGTCGTCAATCTGCGGCAAAATAAAATCTTCGACCTGCGGCGCGTAGGCGACAAACGTATCGGTTGCGCCGACGCGTTTGACGGGCGCGTCGAGATATTCAAAAAGCTCGTCGCCGATGCGCGCGGCGATTTCCGCGCCGTAGCCGTAGGAAATCGGGTCTTCGTGCGCGACGAGAACGCGATTTGTTTTCTTAACCGATTCGGCGACGCGTTCCCAATCGTATGGAACGAGCGTGCGTAAATCTATCAGTTCAACCGAAATGCCTTGTTTCTCTAAGCGTTTCGCTGCTTCAAACGAGCGCTGAACCAATGCGCCGTAAGTTACGATTGTAACGTCCGTGCCTTCGCGGACGATTTTGGCTTTGCCGAACGGAATCATAAATTCCGGCGACGGATACTGCGATTTGTTGTAAACCTGACGGTATAAATGCTTGTGTTCGAGAAACAAAACCGGGTCGTCGCAGCGAATCGAAGTGCGCAACAAGCCGTTGGCGTCGAGCGCGTTCGACGGGTAAACGATACGGATTCCGGGCGTGTGCGCGAAAATCGTCGTTCCCGATTGGGAATGGTAAACCGCGCCGCCTTTTAAGTATCCGCCGACCGGAACGCGCATTACCATCGGGCATTTCGTGTCGCCGTCGCTTCTCCAACGAGTTACGGCGACTTCGTTTCTGATTTGGTGATACGCCGGAAAAATATAATCGAAGAACTGAATCTCGACGACCGGTTTCAAACCGCGAAGCGCCATTCCGACGGCGCGTCCGACGATGTTGGCTTCGGCGAGCGGCGAGTTGAAAACACGCGCCGAGCCGAATTTTCGCTGCAAATTTGCAGTAACTTTGAAAACGCCGCCTTTGCCTTTGACCTGTTCGAGATATTCTTCGCGCGAAACGTCCGCCACGTCTTCGCCGAAAACGACAATCGACACGTCGCGCTCCATTTCTTCGTGCATACAGCGGTTGATAAGGTCAACCATCGTTCCCGCGTTGCCGGACAATTCCGCGCCGTCTTCGGTGTCGAAATCCTTCGATGTCGGGTCAACATCGGGCGAATAAACGTTTCGCAAAGCCGTTTCGGGCGCGGGCTGCGGCGTGTTTATCGCGATGTCGGACGCTTCGTTGACTTCGGCGTCAACCGATTTTCGCAATGCTTCCAAATCTTCCGACGACGCGATGCCTTCGGTCATCAGAAATTCGGCGAAAGTTTTAATCGGGTCAATCGCCGCGTCAGCTTCGCGTTCTTCGTCGGGGCGATAATTTTTTTCGTCGTCCGAAAGCGAGTGCGAATACGGGCGAATGACTTTGGCGTGAACGAACGCCGGACCTTTGCGTTCGCGGCAATATTCGACGGCGCGTTTGAATGTTTCGTAACTTTCGAGCGCGTTCGTGCCGTCGCATTTCTGCATATAAAGATTCGGAAAACCGGAAACAAGCGCGGAAATGTCGCCGCCCGCCGTGCCGACTTCGACAGGAACGCTAATGGCGTAACCGTTATCTTCGACGACGAAAATAACGGGAAGTTTCAAGTTGCAAGCCGTGTTGAGCGCTTCCCAATATTCGCCTTCGCTGGTTGTGCCGTCGCCGACTGACATATAAATGACTTCATCGCCTTTGAAACCCGTAACGACATTTTGTAAATCTTTTAGTAAAGATGCGCGATACGACGCTTCCGCCGCGCCGACCGCGTGCAGCGCCTGCGTTCCGGTGCAGCTCGACTGCGACGGAACATTTAAATCCTTGTGTCCCCAATGCGAAGGCATCTGCCGCCCGTGCGAATTCGGGTCGGCTTCCGCGCCGACCGACGAAAAAAGCATTTCCTGCGCCGTCATTCCAAGTCCGAGCATCAGCGCGCGGTCTCGATAATACGGAAAAAACCAATCGTAAGCCGGTTTCATTGCCAGCGCCGCCGCCGCTAAAACCGCTTCGTGTCCCGCGCCCGAAATTTGAAAAAAGATTTTATTCTGACCTTTTAACTGGATTTCCTTGTCGTCGATGCGCCTGGACATATACATCGTGCGGTAAAGTTTAACCAGAGTTTCGGCGTCCAAACCGGCGTAATCTTTCTGTTTATGAGCGTTGACCTGCGCCGCCGACTGTCGTTTGACCGCGCTTTTCGGTTTCGCCGGTTCGACGGCTTTCGCCGTTTTCTGCGCCGTATCGTGGTCGAGTTCGCCGTCGCCGATTGAGCCTTCCGGTTTTATCAGAACTTTCGCGTCGTTGTTTTTCGCCGCCGTTTTAACCCGATTCGACGCTTCTTTTTTATTATTGCCCGCGCCGGTTTTCGCCGTTTTGCCGGCTTTTTTAGTTGCTGTTGCCACTTGTTGAAAATCTCCCGATAAATGTTTTATTATAATTTAATTTTCGATAAAAGTTCCTGACGACTAATCTTAAAATGATTAGCAATATCGTCCAAAATCGCGGCGAATGTGCCGACTCTTAAAGGATTATGATTAGGAATTGTAACGTGATGAGTGCCGTTTTCGCTAGTCGTCAGGCGAATATGGCTGCCGGTTTGTCTGGTTACATCGTAGCCGAAGGCGCGCAAAGCCTTGATTAAATCCGCGCCGGACGTGTTTCGCGGCAGTTTCATACCGCCAAAACTTCTTCTTTTACAAAATGCAGCCGGATAATTTTCGGTTTGTCTTCGTCTTCAAAATGACAGTTGACCGCATCACGAATCGCCGCCCGCAAATTTACCAAATCGTCGGCTTCGGTAAAAATCGATTCGCTCAACGCGCGCGCCGTAAACCCGCCTTCGGGCGCGTCTTCGACTAAAAAAATTATTTCATTCATAATTTTTCAAAAATGCTGTTTCTATTTGAAAGAATACTGAATTTGAATCGAACCGACAACAAGCGAAACTTTTACTCGCCTTTCAAAATCAAACTTTTCGGGTCAATTACAGGTGCGCTTTTGCCGTCGAAATCAATCGTCGCCGCGCCGTTCTTCATCTCGACGCGGCGCGTTTTGCCGTTTATCTCGACATCGAACGGCATCGGAAATGGTAGATTGTTCGGAACGTTCCAGCGCAGAATCACCTGATTGCCATCGACTTGCGAGACAATGCGCGGTAGTTTCGGCTGGCGCAGATAAACCTCGAAAAACCAGTCTAGTTTCATTCCCGATTCGGCTTCGGCAATCGTCAGGAAATCATCGGTTGTAACAAGCCTCGTCTGTTTGCCATTCGTTAATTTCTCCATCTCTTTCGTCGGATAAGCCATTCGCCGTAGAGCGCGGAAAAATGCTGCGTCGCCGATTAAATAACGCAAAGATTGTAGAACGACCGCGCCTTTGCCGTAAATGTCGCCGTCGCTTTTCGTATAATCGGGTTCAGCCATATAAACCTGAAACGCGATTTTCGGCTCGCGCGGCGCGACCGCCTGCATATTGCGTGTTTTCTTCATTCGCGCCGCCATTCTTTCGAGATATACGTCGTGTCCTTTTAATTTTTCCACATAAAGCTCGTCCATAAACGATTGAAAACCTTCGTGAATCCAAAAGTCGCGCCAATCGCTCGCCGTTACCAGATTTGCCCACCATTCGTGTCCGAATTCGTGAAATAATAAACTGTCGAAGCCGTCCGCGTTGTTTTTAAATCCGTTGCCGTAGGCGATAATCGTCGAATGTTCCATTCCGAGATACGGCGTTTCGGCGATTCCTAGTTTTTCCGAACGAAACGGATAAGGTCCGAGTTTTTCTTCATAAAAGCGCACGAAATCTTTAAACTGTTTGATTAAACCAGCGCCTTTGTCGTAATCCTGCGGCAAAACGTAGAAAAATATCGGCATCGTCTCGCCCGCGACCGACTCCATTTTGTCTTCGATAATTCGATACGGCGCGATGTTCAGCGTGATTGCGTAATTATTTATCGTGTTGGAAACAAACCAGTTGTAAGTTTTTGTTTTGTCGCTGTTTTGCTTGATGTTTTGCAGTTTGCCGTTCAGAGCGGCGTAAAGATTTTCGGGAACTGTTACGTGCAAACCGACCGTATCGGCTTCGTCCGACGGATGGTCTTTGGACGGAAACCACAAATCGGGTCCGTCATTCTGACACGCGACCGCAATCCAATCTTCGCCCGTTGCCGTTTTCGACCAGACGAAACCGCCGACCCACGGCGCGCGCGGCGCAACGCGCGGAACGCCCGCATATTTTACTCGCACCGAAACCGTTTCGTCCGGCTGTTTCGACTGCGGAAATTTTATCCAGATTTTCCCGCCGCGCCGCTCAAACGCTAAATTGTTACTTTTGCCGTTTTCGATTTCCGACGTTTCCGCAACCGTCAAAGGCGTGTCCAAATCAAGCACGAACCAAGCCGTCGGCTGAACAATTTTCGCCGTTACGACGGTTTCGCCCGCGATTGATTTTTCCGCCGGATTGACGCGTAAAGTTATATCGTAATTCTTCACGTCATACGCCGCCTGCTCATACATCAAAACGCCGCCCGTTTCCGTCGGGCGCGCGCCTAAATCTCTCTGCGCGAACGAGTTACCGGCAAGCAAAAACAGTGAAACAGCAATCGAAAAAAGTTTGGACAGTTTCATATTTATTGAATTTGAACAGTCTGTGAACACAAAAACAATCACAGAAATCCGCGTTTATCCGCGTCTGTCTGTGGCTAAATTTCTTCCGTTTTATTCTTCGGAATAATCCAAATCGAGCGTCATCCGGTAATCGTTCGCCATTGTCGGATGTCCGTGCGCGTTAGAGACTTCGATGCCTTTTTCGTAAACTTTGCGCGCTTCGTCCGGTTGTCCGACGCGCTCGTAAGCCTTCGCCAGCATTCCGTAAGCGGCGCCTTCGTCGTCGGCTTTGGTTAAATAATCTTCAAGCGTTTCGATTGTTTTGCGCCAATCTTCCGCCTTTTGATATTCGTTCGCCAGACCGAACAAAACCATCGTATTGGTCGGGTCAACTTCAAGCATTTGTTTGAAAACTTCGATTCTATTTTGCATATTTTTCTAAAAACAGAGTTTTTGTCCGAAAACATTCTAACTCAAAACGAAAACGCGAAGAAACGAGATTCTATTCTCCGTGTCTCCGCGTCGCCGTTTCGCTTGTCTTTCGACTATTTTCCGCTCGTAATCAATTTGGCGATGGTCGCGAGCTGCATATTAGTCGTGCCTTCGTAGATTGCGCCGATTTTCGAGTCGCGCCAGAATTTTTCGACCGGATAATCTTTGACGTAGCCGTAGCCGCCGAATAATTCAATCGCTTTCGACGATATTTTTTCGGCGACGCGCGACGAATAAACTTTCGCCATCGCCGCTTCTTTTAGAAATGGTTTGCCTGCATCTTTAAGGCGCGCCGCGTTATAAACCATCAGGCGCGCGGCTTCCAAATCAATCGCCATTTCCGCTAATTGAAATTGGACTGCCTGGAAATTGTTGATTGACTGCCCGAACTGTTCGCGCTCGTTCGTGTAATTTAGAGCGGCTTCAAACGCGCCCTGCGCGATGCCGACCATTTGCGCGCCGATGCCGATTCTACCTTCGTTCAAGGTTTCAATCGAAACTTTATAGCCTTTTCCGACTTCGCCCAGAACATTTTCTTTCGGAACTTTGCAATTGTCTAAAATTAATTCGGTTGTCGAACTGGCGCGGATTCCTAATTTGTCTTCTTTTTTGCCGACGGAAAAACCTTCAAAACCCTTTTCGACAACGAATGCGGTGATTCCTTTATAACCGGCTGACGCGTCGATTGTCGCAAAAACGATGAAAATTTCGGCTTCGTTGCCGTTTGTAATCCAGAGTTTTTGCCCCGATATTTCGTAAAAATCGCCTTTATCGACTGCTTTTGTTTTCAGCGCGAACGCGTCCGAACCGCTCGATGCTTCGCTCAAAGCGTAAGCGCCGACTTTCGATTCAGCCATTTGCGGCAGATATTTCTTTTTCAAATCGGCATTGCCCCAACGAATAATCGCGTTTGTAACTAAAGTATTCTGCACGTCAACGAAAACGCTCGTCGATGCGTCAACTCTTGCGAGTTCTTCGATTGCCAGAATCGCGTTGAAAAACGACGAACCCGCGCCGCCGTATTCTTCCGGCGTTTCGATTGCCATTAAACCCAATTCAAAACATTGCTTGATTAAATCTTTATCGAGCTTCGATTCGTGTTCCATTTTCTCGACGCGCGGGCGAACTTCGCCTTCGGCAAATTCTCTGACGGAGAAACGAAAAAGTTCTTCTTCTTCGGAAAGCTGCGTTAAAGCTGGACTCGAAATTTCTTTTTCTAAAGCGGCTGCATTCATAATAAATTCCTTTGATTTTGTTTTTTATATCGATTGAACTACCATTTTATAAACGCGCGGGCGAAAAGGCAAAGAAGAAGTGAATTCTCAATCAAACATTCAAAACTCATACGCCGAAAACTCAAATAAGCAGAAAAATTTAAAGCGTTTAAAGATTGTCGCCGCCGTTTTCACGGTTTTTGGCGCGGCGCTGTTCGCTTATTTTATTTATACAGTCGGTTTAAACGATATTGTCGCGGGAATTTTTAAAATCGGTTTCGGCGGATTTCTGCTGATTCAGTTTCTTTATTTTTTGCGCATCGCCGTCCGCGCCGTCGCCTGGACGCTTTCCGTTCCCGAACCGCACCAGCTCGATTTTCGCCACACGCTGCCCGCTGTCGTAATCGGCGAAGCCTTAAGCACGCTGATTCCGTTGGGAATTTTAGTCAGCGGCACGGCGAAAGCGGTCGCGGTTAAAAAACGCGTTCCGCTCGTCGTCGGCTTGTCGTCGATTGCGACGGAAAATCTTTTTTATTCGTTTATCACCGGACTTTTTATCTGTCTTGGAGCGTTCGCCTTTCTGCGCAGCTTCGATTTGGCGGAAGGCTGGGTTTGGTCAATCGACACGCTGGTCGCGATTATTTTTCTGCTGATAATCATCGGTGTTTTGATGATTATTCAGCAGTGGCACTGGGCGAGCAATTTGTGCAACTGGCTTTATAACCGCAATTTCGGCAGAAAATTTCTCGAAACGGGACGCGCTCAGGTGCGCCAGTTTGAAGAATTTATTTACGGTTTTTACCGCCGTTATCCAAAGCGATTCGTGCCGATTGTTCTGCTTCAAATCGCCTATCATTTAATCGGCATCGCCGAAGTCTGGTTTATCTTAAGCCGTATAAGCGATGTGTTGACAAGCGTTTACACGTCGTTTCTGCTCGAATCGATAAGCCGCGCCATCACGATTATCTTTAAATTGATTCCGTTTCTCGTCGGCGTCGATGAAGCGGGCGCGCAGTTCGTTTCCGAAACTTTGGCTTTAGGCGCGGGCGTCGGCGTAACGCTGGCGATTATCCGCAAAGGGCGAATTCTTTTCTGGACGGCAATCGGGCTGATTTTAATCGTCAAACGCGAGCTTTCTTTTTCGGAAATAACGAAAATCCGGCACGAAGAACACGCGTCCGAATAAGTTTTTAGTTTGGTAAATCGAAAAATTCTTTCGGTCTATTTAACTTGTCAATCGTCTTCGGCGTTCTCTATACTAAGAAATCGAACGTTTGACAACGGTTTGACAGGAGAAAAATTTTGCAGCCAAAAGTTCATCAGGGAATGTTGACCGCCGCCGGTTTCCGGTTTGCGATAATCGCTTCGCGGTGGAACGATTTTTTAACCGCAAAGCTGACCGAAGGCGCGCTCGACGCGCTCGAACGATTGGGCGCGGACGAAAAGAATGTCGAAGTTTTCAAAGTTCCGGGTTCGTTTGAACTGCCTTTGACGGCGCAGAAAGTCGCCGGCAGCGGCAGATTCGACGCCGTTATCTGTCTCGGAACGGTTATCAGGGGCGAAACTCCGCATTTCGATTACGTCGCGGGCGAGGCGGCGAAAGGCATCGGACAGGTTTCGATGCAGACGGGCGTGCCGGTTTTATTCGGCGTCGTAACGACGGAAACATTGGAGCAGGCGATTAACCGAACGGGCGTAAAAGCGGGAAACAAAGGGTTTGACGCGGCGATGTCGGCTGTCGAACTCGTCAACTTATACAAAACAATGAACGGCGGCGAAAACGCGAGTAAGGAAAAAGTTTTTCCGCACGTCGTCTAAGAAGCTGAAAGTCGGGGATTTATGGGAACACGTCGCAAAGCGCGTGAATGCGCGTTACAGATGTTGTTTGCGGCGGATGCCGCGAAAACTTCGAGCGCCGTTTTAGCGCACAATTACTGGAACGACCTCGGCGAAACCGACGTGGACGCTTCGACGCGCGAATTTGCCGACAATCTGACCGGCGGAACTTTGAGCGAACTCGAAACGATTGACGAGCGAATCCGCACGCGCGCTGAACACTGGCGCATCGAGCGAATGGCGATTGTCGACCGCAACGTCTTACGGCTTGCGGTCTACGAATTTCTTTTTACCGAAACGCCGCACACGGTCGTTATCAACGAAGCTCTGGAAGTCGCCCGCCGCTTTTCCACTTTTGAAGCCACCCAATTTATCAACGGCATTCTCGACGGCATCAAACACGATTTGGAAAAAAAACCGGCGGAAAAAAAAACTGAAAATACCGGCGAAAATCTCACCGAAGAAAAGAAACACGCTTCATCGTCATAAAACTTTTACGGTTTTTAATTGCAGATGAATAATTTACAGCAGGATTTTCTAAACCAATCAATCGAGAGCGTCGAAAATCTTGCGCGCTTACTGCAAAACGAAAACGATACGGGCGTGTTTTCGGAAACCTTCAGCCGCCAATCTTTCCGCGCGCTTCACACAATTAAAGGAACATCGCAGACATTCGGCTTTCCCGTCTCCGGCACACTCGCCCACGAATTGGAAAATCTTCTCGCCGTCGCCAAAAACGGTCAATCTTTAAACAAGGAAAATTGTAAATCCGTGTTTCTCGAAGGTCTGGAATTATTAAAAAAAACTTTCGAGCAAAAAAACGTCGAAATTCCAATCTCTTTTCTCGAAAAACTTCGCTCTCTCGCGCCGCGCGAAAACGATTCGGAAACGCAAACAAGCGAATTGCCCGCCTGGATTTTCTCTCAATTATCCAGCCGCGAAAAAAATGTCGCCAGTTCGGCGGAACGCGCCGAAAAAAATCTTTTTTGTCTGGAAATCGGTTTTGATTTGGCGAACTTTGCCGAAGGAATTACGAATTTCAGAGAAGTTTTGATTGAAAAATCGGAGATAATCGCCACGCTTCCGAGTCCGAAATTTAATGTTCCGGGCAAAATCGGTTTTCAAATTCTTCTGGCAGCGACAGTGGAAAACTCTGGAAACATAAGAATTATTGCCGAAAATTTCTCCGCCGAAATAGTTTTTGAAAACTCACAAGTCGATTTTTCAAACGATTTACGCGGCGTTTTCGGGCAAATCATTTCGCACGGGAAAAATCTCGCCGCGCAACTCGGCAAAGAAATCGACTTTGAAATTTCCGGCGACGAAGAAAAAGTTTTTCCTGAAACTTTGAAAATCGTTTTCGACGCGCTTCTGCACCTGGTTCGCAACGCCGTTGACCACGCGATTGAAAAACCGGCGGAGCGAATCAACGCGAACAAACAGGCGCGAGGAACGATAAAAATTCAGTTTTCAAACCGGAAAAACAATTTTCGTCTTATCGTCGCCGACGACGGGCGCGGCATCGACGCGGAAAAAATCAGAGCCAAAGCGATTGAAAAAAATCTTATTTCAATCGATGACGAGTTGCCCGAACAGGCGGCGCTCGATTTGATTTTCAAGCCGGAATTTTCAACCGCCGAAAAGTTGACGGAAATTTCCGGGCGCGGCGTCGGGCTGGATGCGGTAAAAGATTTAATCGAAAAAAACGGCGGGCAAATCAGCGTCCGAAGCCGAAAGGACAAAGGCGCGATTTTCGAGATTTTGCTGCCCGCAGAAATTTAAAGTCTTAAAAATAAAAGAAAATGAAAACAGCGTCGCAAAAATCGCCGAATGTTTTATTAGACAATTTTCGGGTTTACGCTTTTTATTTTCCGTCGCTTTTTACAAAGATTTCGCCGCTCTGCTGTTTATTTCTTTTAATATTTCCAATAATAATTTCCGCACAGAATTTTCCGAAAGAAATTCGCGGCTACAAAGTTTATAACGCTAAAATCTCGGTAAAAAATCAGGACGACAAACCGGACGCGAAAGCCGACGCGCGGACGGAAAATCAATCCGAAGCGTTTGTAAAAATCGGCGAGCCGGAAATCGTCGATGTTTCGCTGACCGGAATCACTCTGGAACTTTCGGCGGAAATTAAAGCCGCCGGACAGAGCGGCGCGGTTGATTTTATAACCTTTAAAGATTTTACGGTCAACGGTTTAGCCGTCGATGTCGAAGAATATAAAGAACCGTTTTCTTTTCGGAAAAATCAAACAATCAGCCTGCCGAAACCGTTTAAATTTTCGCTCGCCGCGAAGGAAACCGTTCGCGGCGCGTTAAAGGAAATCAGAGGCGCGAAAGACGAATGGACGGTTACGGGAACGGTTTTCGTGTTCGGACGATTTAAGAAATTCGGTTTCGATTTCAAGCGCGTCGTGCCAATCGGGATAAATCTGAAAATCAAAAATCCGCTGAAAAACGGCGAGCGGAAGCCGATTATAAAATCTACGATTTGAAAATTTATTCTCATCGATGAAACCTTGTGGTTTTAACGCTCCGATTTTTATTTGCGGCTTGCTTATGTTTTGTATATTTTTGCGTTAAAATCATCTTTACGCCGACAGCCATTTTCAAAGAGGTGAACAAAAAGTGAGTGAAAAAGCAACGAATCTATCCGAATATATTGCCGAAAATTTCGGCGCGAACGCTTCATACGTCGAAGGTTTGCTCGACCGTTTCAAAAGCGACCCGAATCTGGTTGACGAATCGTGGCGCGTGTTTTTCAGCGATTTGTTAAACGGCGGCGCGCCGCAGGCAGAGCAGAATAGCGGGCAATCCGCCGCCGCGCAGACGACAAACGATTCGGCTTCAAACGGCGCGGCAGTCGAACAAAATAAGGAAACGACCCCTCAAACGACGACGGCGCAAACGATTGAACCTGTGAAAAAACAGGAATCGGTAACAGTCGGCGCGGAAACAAATGTCAAACCGCTGACCGGCGCGTCGAAAAAAATCGTCGAAAATATGGAGCGGAGCTTGACCGTTCCGACAGCGACGAGCATTCGCAATGTTCCGGTCAAGGTTTTGGAAGAAAACCGGCGCGTTATCAACGATTATCTGCAATCGGCTGGACGCGGCAAAGTTTCGTTCACGCATTTGATTGCGTGGGCGATTGTCAAAGCCGTGAAAAATTATCCGCAATTAAATAACGGTTACGGATTGGTTGACGGCAAACCGTCGCGGCTCGAAAACGCGGGCGTGAATTTGGGAATTGCAATTGATATTGAAAAGAAAGACGGCTCGCGCAATCTGCTTGTGCCGAATATCAAAGGCGGCGGCGAAATGAATTTCGCCGGGTTTCTGGCGGCTTACAATGAAATCGTCAAAAAAGCGCGCGACGGAAAATTGGAGATTGCCGATTTTCAAGGCACGACGATTTCACTGACAAATCCGGGAACGCTCGGAACAGTCGCATCGAATCCGCGTCTAATGTCGGGACAAGGCGCGATTATCGCGACCGGCGCGATTGAATATCCGGCGGAATATCAGGCGATGACCGACGGCGCTCTTTCGCAAATTGGTATCAGCAAAGTAGTTACGCTGACTTCGACTTACGACCACCGCGTAATTCAAGGCGCGGAAAGCGGTTTATTCCTAGCAAAAATTCACGAATTTCTCGTCGGCAAACACGAGTTTTATGACGAGATTTTCGGCGATTTGGAAATAAATTACTCGCCCTTGAGATGGGCGCAGGATTATAATCCGTCGCTCTTTGGCGGCGACCATCTGCGCGAGCAAACCGTTAAACAGGCGAAGGTTTTGGAACTTATCAACGCGTATCGAACGCGCGGGCATCTGCTCGCCGACATCGACCCGCTCAATATGACTTCGCATCACGCCGCCGAACTCGATTTGGAAAATTTCGGCTTGACGATTTGGGATTTAGACCGCGAATTCATTACCGGCGGCTTGCACGGTAAGGAAGTTTCGACCTTAAGAGAAATCCTGTGGATTATGCGCCGCGCGTATTGCGGAAAAGTCGGCATCGAATATCGACACATACAAAGCAAGGAAGAAAAAAACTGGCTGCGCGAGCAAATACGCGAGCAGTTTGTCGATACGAAACCTCTGAGCGCCGAAACGCAGAAACAGCTTCTTCAGAAACTTATCGAAGCCGAACAGTTTGAACAATTTCTGCACAAAAAATATCTGGGGCAAAAACGCTTTTCGCTCGAAGGCACGGAAACGATTATTCCGCTTCTCGACCAGCTTATCGAAGAAGGCTCACAGCGCGGCGTCGCGGAAGTTTTTATGGGAATGGCGCATCGCGGGCGGCTGAATGTTCTCACGAATATTATCGGCGACGCCGAAAAAGGCGATATGGCGGAGCGCATTTTTACCGCTTTTGAAGGCGCGACGCACCCGAATTTTCCCGCCGACGAGGGCGACGTAAAATATCATCAGGGCGCAATCGGCAAGCGCCGCACGAAAAACGGCAACGATGTAAAAATCAATCTTTCGTGCAATCCGTCGCATCTCGAATTCGTCGATGCAGTTGTCGAAGGAATGGCGCGCGCGCGGCAAGATGAACTTCTTGAAGGCAAAGATGAATCGCGCGAAATTGTCAACGACCGCGTTTTGCCGGTTCTTCTGCACGGCGACGCGGCGTTTGCCGGGCAGGGAATCGTGATGGAAACTTTGCAGCTTGCCAATCTGCGCGGCTATCGAACCGGCGGCACGATTCACATCGTCATCAACAATCAAATCGGTTTCACTACAACGCCCGAAGCCTCGCGTTCTTCGATTTATTCGACCGACGCGGCGCAGATTACGCAGATTCCGATTTTCCATATCAATGGCGATTCGCCTGAAACGGCTTGCCGCGTCGTCAAAATCGCGCTCGATTACCGGCAGGAATTTAATAAAGACGTGGCGCTCGATTTAGTCGGTTTCCGCCGTCTCGGACATAACGAAGGCGACGAGCCGAGCTACACGCAGCCGATTATGTATGCGCGTGTTAAAGCGCATCCGGGCGTTCGCGCCCTTTACGCGCAGAAACTCATCGGCGACAAAATTATTTCCGAAGACGAACTCAAACAAATGACCGACGCCGTTGTCGGAAAATACGAAGAAATCTTAAAACGCGCCAAACAAATCGCCACCGACAAACCGAAGAAAACCAAACTTACGCCGCAAATCGAAGACGAAGACGGCTCGAACGTTTTGGAAACCGCAATCACAAAAGAAACTTTGCAAAATGTTTCCGAAAAAATCTCGCTCGTTCCCGAAAATTTTCATATCAATCCGAAAATGGTCGGACAGCTTGCCCGCCGCGCCAAAATGGGAACGGACGAAACGCCGATGGATTGGGGATTTGCCGAAGCAATCGCGTTCGGCTCGCTCGTTTTGGAAGGAATTGATGTTCGATTGAGCGGTCAGGATTCGGGACGCGGAACTTTTTCGCATCGCCACGCTCTTATGTATGATATGCAGAACGGCGCGGCTTGGTGTCCGCTCGCCGAACTCAAATCGCCGGAAAACACGGCGCATTTCGAGGTTTTCGACAGCTCGCTTTCGGAACAGGGCGTTTTAGGTTTTGAATACGGCTATTCGGTTGTCGCCCCAAACTCGCTCGTGATGTGGGAAGCGCAGTTCGGCGATTTCTCCAATGGCGCGCAAGTGATTATTGACCAATACATTGCCGCGTCCGAAGACAAATGGCAGCAAAAATGTCGTCTCGTAATGCTTTTGCCGCACGGCTACGAAGGTCAGGGACCGGAACATTCGTCGGCGCGTTTGGAAAGATATTTACAGCTTTGCGCGGAAAATAATTTGCAGGTTTGCTATCCTTCGACGCCCGCGCAGTATTTTCATCTGCTTCGCCGACAGGTCAAACAGGAAACCGTTCGCCCGCTGATTGTGATGACACCGAAAAGTCTTTTGCGTCTTCCGTCGGCAAGTTCCGCGATTGAAGAATTAATAAACGGCGGATTTCAGCCGGTAATTAAGGACGTAAAAGTTACCGATAAAGAAAAAGTAAAACGCATCGTTCTGTGTTCCGGCAAAGTCTTCTACGATTTGGATTTAGCGCGCACCGACGCGCACGACAACCGCGTCGCCGTCGTCCGCGTCGAGCAGTTTTACCCGTTTCCCGCCGAAAAATTAAAAGAAGTTTTTGCCGAATATAAAAACGCGGCGCAGATTTTCTGGACGCAGGAAGAACCGCAGAATATGGGCGGCTGGGCGTTTGTCGAACCGAGACTGCGCGAGATTCTGCCCGCAAATGTTAGTTTGAGATACGTCGGCAGAAGCGCGTCCGCATCGCCCGCGACAGGTTCATACGCGATTCACAATCTCGAACAGGAAAAACTCGTCAACGACTCTTTAATCAAAGACACGGACGAAATTTCGGCGGCAAGCACGGCGGAAGTCGCCGAAAAACTCGCACCGGCGGGCGCGTAGAGATTTGAAGTCTTTTGAGATTTTCTTTGAATCTTCTGCAATCGGGAGTAAGATGTGTAAAGTTTTACGCAAAAATTAGTAGAAGATTGGAAATATAAGATTATGAAAGCAAAAAGCTGGTTTCTCCGCCTGTCAATCACGCTCTTGACGTTTTTATTCGGCATTGGCGCTTATGCTGTTTTATATAGCTCGCCGTCAAGCATAAATACGCAGCAAAATAACACGGCTTCAGCCCAAATTGAATTAGCGCCTTCTGCAAACGAAACAGATAAATCCAATAATAAACTTGAGGCAATTAGCTGCCGCAAACAATTAACAGGTAACGTAACTGTTGAAGCAAAAAAGTTCGTTTCAAAGAAAGGCAGTAATTGTTATCGATATACAGTTAGTAACGATACAAATCAGGAACTTAGAGGAATTGATATTGGAATAGAAAAAGAAACTTTCTCAGCCGAACTCGTTGAATTGCCGTCGGGCTGGATATTTGCGCCGGATATTAACGGGAAACCTTTCGTAGAGCTTCGTAATTCAAAGTCAGCAGTTGAACCGATTGCCCCTGAAGAACAAAACAACATTTTTATCTCGGCAAAATCTTTTCATTTAAAGGCGGGAAAAACAGCCAGCTTCCCCGTCTGTATACAGAGCAAATGGGACTCGACATATCAAACTTCTCATTGGTTAGCTTATATGTATGATGGTTCGTATGTCGCGGGAAAATTGATAAACCTCGATTCTGAATAAAGTTTGCCGGTTCGTCAAATTCATTTCTTTTCCGCTTTCTTTTCGATTTCCTTTACAATCCGCATCGCGTGGTTTCTGGCAATCAGCGGCAGGCGTTCGTCGTTGCTTAATTCTTTTAGAAAAGGCAGCATTTGCGCAGCGTCGGCAATTTCGTTGCGCCGTATCAGCGAATCGAGCGCATCCATCAATTGCGGCGTTTCCAATGTTTGATTTTCACGCGCCACATTCACATCGAAAATCCAGACGAACTGCTGACCGATTCGGCGATATTCGTCCGCCAGCAGTTTCGCGTCCTTGTTTTCCGTCCAGTTAAATTCGGCGCGCCGCTCGCGACCGTCTTTTTTTACGGCAAAAGTCATTGTGCCGAGATGCGCGTAATTTCTTTCGGGCGATTGATAAACTTCCTTCGAGTCGAGAAAATTCAGCGTATTAAAAACCGTTTTCACGCGCTCCAAAGTCTGGGGCGAAAGCTCAATCGGGTCAGTGATTAAATCGCCGAAATTCCGTTTCTGAAAGGATATTTTTCCTTTTCCCGCTTCGTCGTGTTCGATAAAAATCTTTGAAACCAGAAAATCCGGTTGCGAGAATGTGTAGAAATAAACGGGCGCGTCTTCCGTTTGCCGGTTCGGGCGCGAGCTGCTTTTCGTATTTTGGTTGGCTTTTTTCGGTTCGTTCGATTCCCGATTATCAGCTGGCGAAATTTCTTCCGCCGGGCGCTCGTTCTTTTTGATTGAAGTTTCGTTTGTTTCTTCAGACGGCTTTTTTTCAATTGTTTTCGTCGTCGTTTTTTCAATCGGTTTCTTTGTTTTGCGCGACTTGCTTTGCGCGGAAATTATAGTCGCAAAGCCGAAAAATACGGCGAAAGTTAAAACCAGAAAAGTTATTTTTTTCATTATTAAATTACTCGAATCTGACGGAGACGACTTTGGAAATTCCGGCTTCCTGCATCGTTACGCCGTAGAGCGCGCGCGCCGCTTCCATCGTGCGCTTGTTGTGCGTGATGACGATAAACTGTGTCTTTTCAGACATATCGGCGATTTTATTGACGAATCTGCCGACGTTCGCCTCGTCGAGCGGCGCGTCAACTTCGTCCAATAAACAGAACGGCGCTGGACGAAAACGAAAAATCGCCATAACGAGCGCAATTGCCGTCATCGCTTTTTCGCCGCCTGAAAGAAGTAAAATATTTTGCAGACGTTTTCCGGGCGGCTGCGCGACGATTTCGATTCCGGCTTCGAGAACGTCTTCGGATTCGAGCAAAGTCATCTCGCCGCGCCCGCCGCCGAAAAGCTCCGAGAAAAACTCGGTAAAATTGCGGTTTATCGCAAAAAACGCCTGCCTAAATTTCTCGCGCGAGCGTTCCTTTATTTCGCGCAACGCTTCTTCCGCCGCTGAAATACCGTCGATAATGTCTTTTCTCTGTGAAGTTAAAAATAACAGACGTTCTTCGGTTTCCGTCAATTCTTCGAGCGCCAGCATATTTATCGCGCCGAAATTCTCAATCTTTTCTCTCAAATCTTCAACCGTTTTTCGCGCTTTACTCAAATCGAAATCCGTTTCGGCTTCGGCATTTTCAACCAAATCAACGAGCGGCAAATTTAATTCCTGAGCGCATTTTTCGTTCAGATTTCTGAGTTTTGTAATCGCTTCGGTCTGCCTGATTTCGAGCGCGGCGCGTTCGTTTCGGGCTTCGGCTGACTGTTTATTGAATTCGGCAAGCTCTCGGCTCGCCTCGTCCGCGTGTTCTCTTGCAAGTTTTAGATGCGCCGCCGCAATCTCAAGTTCGTCTCGCTCATCCTTTTGTTCGCTTTCGGCAAGCGAGGTTTTTCGCTCCATTTCGGCAAGCGATTCGGCTAATTTTCGCGCTCTGCCGTTTATCTCCGAAATTTCCAGATTCTGCCGTGCCAGACGCGATTCGAGTTCGCCCTGTTCGGTTTCGACACGCTTTAACGCGGCTTGCGACGCTCGCCGACGCTCGCCGGAAGTCGCCGTCAAAGTTCTTTTTTCACTCAGCGCGGCGTTTTCATTTTCGGTTTTTTTTCTGATTTCGCTTAATTTGTTTGAGACTGCGCCGAGTTTCTCGGACGCGATTGTTTTGGCTTGTTCCGCCTTTTGAGCGTTGATTTCGGCTTCTTTTCGCTTTGCCTGTAATTCGGTAATCTCTTTTTCAATTTGTTCGGTTTCGCCCGCGACGACACGCTGATGACGTTCGGCGCGTTCGGTTTCCTGTCGGATTGATTTTTCGCGGAGTTCGAGCGAAAGCGTTTCGCGCTCGATTTTGATAATAAAAGACTGCAAATCGACCGTTTTATTTTCCTGCTCGGTTAAATGTGCGCGCGACTTTTCCGTTTCATTTTCAGCGTTTTTGACTTGTTCCGAAACCGTCTGAAAATTCGATTCCAGTTCGCGTAATTCGCGTTTAAAAGCCAGAAGCGAATCGTTTTTTTCGTTTGATTTAATTTTTCCGGCGACGAAAAGTTTTCCGCCAATCATCAAATCGCCGCCGAAGCTGACGAACATTTCATCGCCTCGCGCCGTCGCGCCGTCGAAATCCTCGACAATCCGCGCCGCTAATTCTCGCGGGAAAATCGTTTCGAGAATTTTCAGAAATTCTTCACTTAAACCGAGAAAATCCTTGATTTGCGATTTCGCGCTTTGAGCTTTGAGCTTTGAGCTTTGAACCTTAAACCTTAAACTTTCGATTGCCAGAACCGCGATTCGCCCGACGTTGGTTGCCTTGAGAAATTGCGCGACTTTTTCGGCTTCCGGTTCGGTTTCGACTAAAACGGTTTCCAGAAAAGCGCCGAAAACATTTTCGACAGCTTTTTCCGCCCGTTCGTCAACCTTTAATTTATCCGCCAGAGTTCCGAGAAATTTGACGCCGATTCGCTTTTCTTCGGCGAATATTTTCTGAACCGCCGGCGCGTAGACGGCGCGTTTTTCTTCGAGTTCGCGCAAGGTTTCGAGCCGGTGTTTAGTGCGCGAAAAATTTTCGCGCGAAACGTTCAGCACTTTTTCGCTTTCCTTTAAAGCGGCGCGCGCTTCGCCTGAGACGATTGAAATTTCCTTTTTTTCGGTTTGAAGTTTCGCCAGTTTTTCGCGCTCGGCGGATAAATTTCGCGAAATATTTTCCGATTCGTTCCGGTGTTCGGCGCGGCTTTCTTCGGCGCGTTCGCCTTCGCGCTTTAAGCCTTCGGCGCGTTCTTTTAATCGCTCAATCGTGTTTTCAAGCTGGCGTTCGACGCCGGAAAGCCGTTCGACGGCGGTTGTGTGCCGCAAAACTTCGCCGCGCCCGGTTTCGAGTTCGACTTCGATTTCACGCAGCCGATTTGCTTCTACACGATATTTATTTTCGGCTTCGCGCAAGTCGATTTCGTTTCGTTCGGCTTCGGCGCGTTCGCGCTGCTCATCGGTTTTAAGCCGTTCGATTTCCGTTTTCGTTAATTTCCGGCGCTGTTCAGTTGCAGCGATTTCGATTTTCAAAACAGCCGAGCGCTTTTCTAAATTCTCGATTTGTTCTTTTTGATAGCGTTGTTCGCGCTCGATTCGGTCGCGCTGCAAAATGTTTTCAGAATGGCGAGCGCGAATTTCGGACAGATTTTCTTCAGCCTGACGAGCTTTTCCGGTTGTTTCGCGGAACGATTCATCTTTTGCCGCGACTTTTGCGGAAATCTCGCGTTCTGTTTCAACGGCTTTTTCGAGTTTTTCGTTTAATTCGCCGACAAGCTCGTTTAAGTATTTGCCCTCGGCGGTGAACAACTGCCGGAGAAGCGCGCGAAATTCTTCGCGCATAATTTTGTAGCGGCGCGTTTTTGCGGCTTGTCGGCGCAGGGAATTTGCCTGTTTGTCGATTTCCGAAACGATGTCGGAAATGCGGCGAAGATTGGATTTAGCCGATTCAAGCCGTGTTTCGGCGGCTCGCTGGCGCGTGCGAAATTTGGAAATCCCGGCGGCTTCTTCGATTAAATTTCGGCGGTCGGCAGGTTTTGAAGATAAAATCTGCCCGATTTTTCCCTGTTCGATAAGCGCGTAATGCGCGCCGCTCAAACCCGTTCCGGCGAATAAATCCTGAATATCGCGCAGGCGGCACGTTTTCCCGTTTAGTAAATATTCGCTTTCGCCCGATAAATAAAGGCGGCGCGTAACCGAAACGGCTTCGCCGGGCGCAAATTCGAGCGCGAACGCGCGCGCGCGCCAATGTCTTTTTGTTTTTGCTTTTGTATTTGTTTGAACCGCTTGAGTCGAGCCGATTTGCGCCGCTTGAACCATTTCAACGTCTTCGGTATGAAAACCGTTTTCGCCGGCTGCTGATTGCTGATTGCTGATTGCTGATTGCCGCTCGTCGATTTCATCGAAATCGATGACGTTTTCATCGAGTTCGTTTAACGCTTCGTCGATGTCGCTGAGATTTTCTTCGTCGCCCGCAAATTCAAATTCTTCGTCGCGGATTAAATGAAGCACGACTTCCGCCATTCCCGACGGCTTGCGTTTTCTGGTGCCTTGAAAAACAACGTCTTTCATTTCTTCGCCGCGCAGGGATTTGGCGCGCTGCTCGCCTAAAACCCACGAAATCGCGTCGCTGAAATTCGATTTGCCGCAGCCGTTCGGACCGACAATCGCAGTGATTCCGCTGCCGGTAAAAACGATTTCGGTGTAATCGGCGAAAGATTTGAAGCCGGTAATTTCGAGGCGCTGGAGTTTGAACATTTTATAATGCTTTTCAGGCAGAGGAGTTAAGCATTATATTTTGTTGTTTCAACCGGATTAAGTCAAATTATCGGGCAATTTGAAAATGCCGGAATTGCTGCCGAAAAACGCAAAGACTTAGCCGCGAACAAACACGAAAGGACACGAATAAAAAAGTAGATAAGGTAAAAGTGAGATAGTGAAAAGGTGGAAATACTTAATTACCGGAATGCCGCTTAAACTTTTTCGTCTTTTTAGTTTGATTCTTTTTTATTCCAGCGCTTTTGTTCCTGTCCTTTCGTGTTTGTTCGCGGTTAAAAGTCTTCGTCGTTCAGATTTCGCAAGCCCTGTTTTTCGGCTTTTTCGTTGTCGAGTTCGGTCAAAACGTCGAGCAGAAAATTGGTATTGCTCGACACGCTGATGACGACGGGAAACTCGTTTTCGGAGGTGGAAAATTCAAACGTGCCGCTGTTGATTTCGATGATTTCGCGGAACGCGTGCGTGCCGTTGTATCCGTGGCATTCGGCATCGACGATTTTGCCTTCGTTAAATGAAACGCTTCCCAAGTGAGTGTCGGATTTGATAAGAATCAAGCCGGTCATACGCGAATTTTCGATAACCTGCACGGCGTCGAAGATGTTGACGAACGCCAGATTTCCGGCAAACGTAACGTCTGTGCGGACTTTTTGCGGCGATTTGTCGCGGGTCGCGGCAAAATCGGGACGGCGCGCGTGGCGAATCGCTTCTAATCCGGGCGCAACCGAAATGCGCGGGTCGAGAAGTTTCGCTTCCTGCAAGCGGTCGTAAGCCAAATCGAATTCCTCGCGCCCGATGTAGAGCGAAACGAGCGCCAGACACTGTTTCGCCGCTTCGTCCAGATTCTTCTGCGAAATACAAATTTCGCGCATCTTCTCACGCAGCGCAATCGAACGCGGCGAGCGCTCCATCGAATCGCGCAGCAGTTGAAAAGCCTTTTCCGGCGAGCGATATTTGACGAAAAGGTCGGCGTCGAGCAGAACCGATTCGACGGAAAATTGTGTAAACGGAGATTCCGAGATGTCTAAAACTTGGCTCATAATTTTGTGCAGAACAAAAATGTTCAACAAATATAAATTATCACACGGCAATTCGATTAGTCATTAAAATTTTTCGATTTTGGAAACAAAAATGCGGAACTGCTTATTTAAAAAGCAGTTTCGCAAAAATCGGCAATTATTTGCTTTACGGCTTAGAAATCGAATCTGAGTCCGATTCTTATTTGACGCGGACGATAAGTGCGGGTCGGCACAAGAAAGATGTCGCGCGCGTTTGCTTGAGTTTTAATCTGTGTCGGCGTCGGATTCGTTCGTGAATCCGCCTCATTCAGACTGGCAAAGTCAATGTAATTCGAGCCGAAGCTAAAGACCGTCATATTAAGAATATTGCCGAATTCAATTGACGGGCGCAGGCGAAGCCTTTCCGTAAATTTGAATTGTCGGCTGACATTCAAATCAAAGATGTAATAGCGCGGACCTTTGCCGGCATTGCGCGACAGGTTTCCCGGACTGCCGATTGGAGCGAACGAAAATTGATTTGTTAAATCCTGCGGATATGCCGAACCGAATTGCCGAAAATTAATGCCGCTCAAGTCGCCGTTAAAGTTCGGGCGGTCGTTGCTGATGTCGTCCAAATTGCGGTCGTTGCCGCCGATTGAGATATTAAACGGCGCGCTCGAACCGAAACGGAAAATCGGCGAGAGACGCAGACCGCCTGACCAATCTGGCGTGCCGAATGTTCCCGAAAAAGCGATGCGATGACGGCGGTCGAGCAGACTGCGCGAAAACTCGCGGTCGAAATCGCCCGGAAGCGTCGCTTCCGAAGTGTTGACGATGCCGTCGTCCGACAGCTTCGACAAAGTATAGACAAAGCGCATCGAGCCGCCGAAACCGTAGCCGAATTTGCGGTAACGATTGCGCAGCTCGAAAGTCGCGCCGATGTAACGGCTGCTGCCGATTGAAGCGACGCTCTCCTGCTGACCGTATAATCCCTGCGAAAAGCCCGGACGCAGCGAGTTGATTGCCAGAAAAGCGCGGCAAATCGGCGTGTTGGACGCGAGCGTGCCGTTTGTCGTGATGCAGTTGCCGCTGTTATTGCTGTTATTAACAGTGTTCAAGTTGACGGCGCAGTTTGCTGTCGCGCTCGCGCAAGCGCCGACAAAACCGACGGTATCGGTTTTCGAGCCTAAAGTGAAGGTCGAAATTCCAGACGGATTTGTGAGCAGATAATCGGTAAAAGTAATTTGTCCGTCATTGTCCTTATCGGGCGTATTAGCAGGCAAAACCGGCGCGTTCTGATTGTATTCGCGCCACAGGCGAACGGTTTTGTTGTAAGTCAAATTGGTTTCAAAAGCGATTCCCTTAAAAATTTCGCGCTCAAATCCAACATTAAACTGATAACTTTCTGGAATTTTTATATCCGGTTCGATACTTCGGAAAACCTGTCCCGAACGCGATAACTGGCGGACGGTTGCAGTCGTCGTGCCGTTAACAGGCACGACCGTATCGAGTGTCAGCCTTTTCGGAAACTGAGAGTTTAGAAAAGGTCTCAAAAACGCGGTATCGACCCTAGTTCCGGCTGGCAAACTCGCTAAATTCAAACTTCCCGAATCGAAGCGCAACTCCTGCGAGCCGGAAGTAAAATCGTCAATCGTGCGCAGCAGAACACGATTATAGAAAATTCCCGTGCCGAAACGAATGACTGTTTTGGCGCTTTTCGGAAACGGATTCCAGGCGACTGAAAAACGCGGACCGAAATTGTTGCTGTCGCCGATGACGGTTTCTCTTTCGTAGCGAAGACCGTAACCGAAGGTCAAATTCGGTCTGGCGCGCCAATCGTCTTGAGCGAACACGCCGTAATAATCATTTTTGATGACCGAATCGGTATTGAAATTCTGCTGAAAGCTCGAAACCGAATTAGCGTTAAAAAAGAAAAAACTACTGAAACGGTAAGTTCCCGTTACGTCAAAACGGTCGATATACCGCGAATTAACCCGCTGGAAATCGCCGCCGAATCTAAGATTATGATTGCCGGCGACATAAGCCAGAGTATCCTGAATTTGGGTGCGGTCTTCGCTGCGGTCGCTTGAGCCGCTGGTCGACGCGCTGTAAATCTGTGTCGAACTCGAAGTTTCTCCCGGCGGCGTAAAACCGCTAATCAGGATTACGGGAGCGTCGCTGCCGGAACTCGGCGTCGAATTCGGGCGCAGACGCGAATATTGAAATCGAATCTGATTGACGAGCTTTGAGCTTGCCGTGAAATTATGCGTCGCGTTAAAAGCGTCCGTATTACGGATTCGCCCGATTAACGCGTCGGCAAGGCGATTCGTTCCGCTAAACTGCCGCAAATCGCTGGAGCGTCCGAGTTGATAGCTGAAAGTAAAATTGTTTTTACCGTTCAAATTCCAGTCGCTGCGAGCCGAAAAAATATGTTTTTTGGAAGGCGTATCGGCAAATGAAATATACGGCGCAATATAAATAGCGGACGGCGAAGCAATATCACAGACAGATGTAGGAACAGAATTAACAAGAACTGTAGAAGAAGACGAGCAAATTCGCTGACCCGGATTTGTCGAAGCAGGCAGAGAAAAACTCGAAGTGTTATTGAGCGGCACATATGTGTCGATAATCGTATCTTCCTGAATCTTGTTGAACTCGTAAGAAGTAAAAAAGAAAAGTTTGTTTTTGACAATCGGACCGCTCAAGGTAAATCCGGGGTCGTAATTAGCGAACTGCGGACGCTCTATGCCGCGGCGGTTGTTGTTCCAGGTGTTGGCGTTCAGATTGGCGTTGCGGTAAAAGAAAAAAGCGCGCCCGCGAAAACGATTTGAGCCGCCTCTGGTGCGTATATTGACGCGACCGCCCGAAGCGCGCCCGTATTCGGATGAAAATTGATTGGTAATGACCTGAACTTCGGCAACCGCGTCGAGCGACGGCTGAAAACGAAATCCGGCGGTGCGGTCGTCGTTGTTGTCCAGCCCGTCAATCGTTACGTTGTTTGAATACGCCGCGCCGCCGGAGAGAGCGAAAAGTCCGGCTTCTTCCGGGGTTGTTCCGGGCGCGCCGACGCCGCGCTGTCCTCTGTCGCCCGATAAATCGCGGGTCGAAAGCGGTTCTTCGGTTACGCCGCCGAGCGTGAAAACAAGGTCGAGCGGGTCGCGGGAAATGTTCGGCAGTTCTTCGATTTCGCGCTGCGTAACCGTTCCGCCGACGACCGTGCGCGTCGTATCGACAACGGGCGCGTCGTCCTCGCCGATTGTAACGGTTTGTTCGGCTTTGACATCGGCGGGCGAGAGCGCGAAATCGAGCTGAACATTTTGACCGGCGATTGTCGCCAAGCCTTGTTTTTCGTTGACACCGAAGCCGCCGGAGGTAGATTTTATATTATACGTTCCCGGCGGAAGCTGAAGGATTTGGTAGCGTCCTTCGTCGTTGGCGGCAGCGGTGCGTTCCGTTCCGGTTTCGACCTGCGTTGCCGTAACGCTCGCGCCCGCAATCGCCGAACCGTTCGGGTCTGTGATTTTTCCGGTAATCGTAACTGTATCGAGACTTTGGGCAAAAGCCGCCGCTGCGAAAACAAGAAATAACAAACAAACAACGGATACAAAAGACAAAAGCCTTTTAAATACACTTTTCATTATATTTCTCCTGAATTTTAGGAAGGGATTGTTAAAAAAAGCTATTTTGGCTTAAAAAGGATTTTATGTAAAGAGAAAAAGGGGAAAGTGATGTGAACGAATCACTAATTATTCGTCGCCGCGACTTAAATGTTCAATCTGAATTTTAGTCAGACGCGAAATCGGAATTAAGGCTTCCGAATCAAGCAGCAATTCGCTTTGCGATGAAAATTCGTCGGCGTGCGTGCGGAGGTATTCCAGAAATCGCTCGAATTCGCGCTGCATACCATTCATTTTCTCGCGCATATTGAGAATGATTTCGACGCCCGCCAGATTGACGCCCAAATCGCGCGTCAGCGACAGAATTATTTCCAGTCGTTCAAGGTCAGCATCTTCGTAAAGCCGCGTGTTGCCGATTGAGCGCGAAGGTTTTAGTAAGCCTTCGCGCTCGTAAAGTCTCAATGTCTGCGGATGAATTTCGAAAAGTTCGGCAACCGCACTGATTGTGTATGTTTTAACTTTCCTTTTCATATTTTCGTATAGTTGACAGAAAGTTACAGAAAGTTACAGAAAGTTGCAGAAAGTTTGATGAACTTCATAAACAAACAATTCTTTAACTATCTGCAAACTTTCTGCAAACTTTCTGTAACTTTATTCCAACCCCATCGCCCGGCGCGGATTTTCCTTGTTCGCCTTTTCAAATTGGCGCAGAACTTCCTTTGTTTCTTCGCTGATGACTTCGGGCAGCGTTATCTTTACTTCGATAAACTGGTCGCCGCGCAGTTCGGGATTTCTCAAAGACGGAAAACCGCGTTCTCGCAGGCGAAATTTTTGTCCCGACTGCGTTCCTGCCGGAATTTTCAAAGTCGCTTTGCCTTCGACGGTCGGCACTTCGATTTTCGCGCCCAGCGCCGCTTCGGGCAGAGTTACGGGAACGGTTACATAAATATTGTCGCCTTTGCGCGTTAAATATTTATGCTTGCCGACGTTTGTCAAAATAAACAAATCTCCCGGCGGCGCGCCCAAACGTCCGCCCTGACCTTTTTTCGGAATCCGCACGCGCGAACCCGTATCGACGCCCGCCGGAATGCGGACTTTGACTTGCTCGGTTTTCGGCGTAACGCCTTTGCCGCTGCACTGCGAACACGGCTCGCGGCGGCGTCCCGTTCCTTCACAGTCGGGGCAAATCTGCATTCGTCCGCCCGCTCTCTGAAGCTGTCCAGAACCTTTGCACGTCGGGCAGACGATGACCGCGCCGCCCGTATCGCCCGCGCCCTGACAGCGCGAACACTGCTCGGAACGGTTGACGGTGATGTTGGTCGTCATTCCGGTAAAGGATTCTTCAAAACTCAAAGCCAGCGGCATTTCAATATCTTTGCCTTTCTGCGGCTGCGGGCGCGGAATTTCCGGTTCGCGTCTGGCGTTGCCCGCGCCGCTGCCGCCGAAAAGGTCTGAAAAAATATCGCGGAAGCTCGACGACGAAGTTCCCGAACCGCCCGGCTCAAAATTAAAGCCGGAGAAATCAAAATTGCTCGCGCCGCCGCCAGCCGCGCCGCTTGTGTAAGAAGGCGCGTCGGCATCGAGATTGTCGGCATAGTAGCCGAAACGGTCGAAAACCTTGCGCTTTTTCTCGTCGGATAAAACGTCGTTGGCTTCCTGAATTTGTTTGAATTTATCCTCGGCGGTCTTATCGTTCGGATTCACGTCCGGGTGATATTTGCGCGCCAACTTGCGATACGCTTTTTTAATTTCGTCCGCTTTAGCGTCCTTTTTGACGCCGAGAATTTCGTAATAATCTTTTTTTGCCATTTCTTGGAATTTATTTATCAAATCCAAACGCGAACCGAATCGCTTCAAAAACTTCCAGCATTTTTCCGTCGGAGAGATGCGTCAATACTTTTCCGAGTTTTTCTTTTTGAACAGTTTGAATGTTGTCTAAATTAACCGCGCATACTTCACTCAACCCGTCGCCTTCGTCGAGCCAAATCTCTGTCGGAAGATTTCTTATCGTGGTAGTTACCGGAGCAATCGTCACCCAGGTCAATTTCGATATGGCGGAACTTCGGGTCAGAATTAAAACAGGACGACGTTTGTCTGGAGATTTGAATGTGTGATAGCAAACGTCGCCCTGTATCATACCTGTTTCCAAAATTCTTCCATCTGCTTGTCTTCGATTTCAAACTCGTTCGGCTGCACCGGAAACTTTTCGTAACTTTCCCGATGCCTGCGCTCCTTTTCCGCAACGGTCAATTCCTTTGCCCTTTTTTCCTTTAAGCGATATAAATCCAAACGCAGACTGTTCAAAAGCATCTCGTTAAAATCAATGTTCAAATCCTTCGCCAAAGTTTCGGCTTCCGCCCACATTTTTTCGTCAACTTCAATTTGAACCGTCATAAATTTTAAGATTAATCAATCATTACTTAACAAACAAAGTGCCAAACCAACCACAACTGCAACATTTTGAACCTGTGTGCTTTGAGCTATTCCTTGAGTAACAAATCTAGCAAAATGTTCGCAATTACTGAAGATTAAATGATAGTCTGGGGTAGCAAGAGAAATTTTTATTCTGGTAATTGCTCCGTCAATCTGATTTGGTGGAACAGTTGCACCATTAACAAGATGCCACTTACCTGAAGTGTCTGTCGAAACAGGAAAAATTCCTTGGTCAGTTTTGTGAATTATTATTGGACGATTTTCAGGAAAATGATTTTCAGGAGACCATAGTTTTCGTAAAGTTACTCCACAAATCATAACTCCATAATGTTCTCCTGCTTTATAATCAATAATTGGTCGTTTGACCAAATACATACCATCTCTTAAAACAATGCGTCTTCTAGGCTGTGAATTAGGAAGTTGATAAAAAAATTCATTCTGCATAAAACTCCAAAAATCGTGATTCGTGAATAGAACTATTCACGAATCACGATTTACTATTTACTTCTTCTCGTCGTCAACATCGACATATTCGGCGTCAATCACGTTGTCGTCATTGCCCGAAGCCGTTGATGTCGCGTCGCCGCCCGCGCTTGCCGAGCTTGCCTGTTCATCGGTCGCAGCGCCCGCGCCCGCATCGGCGGTTCCGGTTTGATTGTAGAGAACTTCGGCGAGTTTGTGCGATGCCGTTTGCAGACGTTCAAACGCCGTGTTCATTGCGTCCGCGTCTGTTCCGGCAAGAGCGGTTTTCGATTCGGAAATCGCCGTCTCCAATTCGGTTGCCGCCGCCGCGTCGAGCTTGTCTTTGTTTTCGCTGAAAGTTTTTTCAACGCTGTAGGTCAAACCGTCCAGGCGATTGCGCGCTTCGATTTCGGCTTTTTTCTTTTCGTCGTCGCCGGCGTGCGATTCGGCGTCTTTCATCATTTTGTCGATTTCTTCTTTCGACAAGCCGGACGATGCCGTAATCGTGATTTTCTGCTCGCGTCCCGTGCCGACATCTTTCGCCGAAACATTGACGATGCCGTTGGCGTCGATGTCGAAGGTTACTTCGACCTGCGGAACGCCGCGCGGTGCTGGCGGAATGCCGACAAGGTGAAACTTGCCGAGCGTTTTATTATCCGCCGCCAGCGGGCGTTCGCCCTGAAGAACGTGGACTTCGACCGACGTTTGATTGTCCGAAGCCGTCGAAAAGACTTCCGATTTGCGTGTCGGAATCGTCGTGTTGCGGGTAATCATCGGTGTTAGAACACCGCCTAAAGTTTCGATTCCGAGCGACAGCGGCGTAACGTCGAGAAGTAAAATGTCGGTTTTCTCGCCGCCCAGAACTGCTGCCTGAACCGCCGCGCCAATCGCCACGACTTCATCGGGATTGACCGATTTGTTCGGGTCTTTGCCGAAAAATTCCTTGACCATTTCCTGAACTTTCGGGATGCGCGTCGAACCGCCGACTAGAACGATTTCGTCTATGTCTTTGGCTGAAATTCCGGCGTCTTTAATCGCCTGCTCGACCGGCGGCATCAGCCGTTTAAGAAGCGGCTCGACAAGCTGCTCGAATTTCGAGCGCGTCAGTTTCATCACCAGATGTTTCGGACCCGAAGCGTCAGCCGTGATAAACGGCAGGTTGATTTCGGTTTCCATCGCGCTTGATAATTCGACCTTCGCCTTTTCAGCCGATTCTTTAAGTCGCTGCAAAGCCATTTTGTCCGCCGTTAAATCGATGCCCTGGTCTTTTTTGAATTCTTCGATAATCCATTTAATCAGCACTTCGTCCACGTCGTCGCCGCCCAAATGCGTGTCGCCGTTCGTCGATTTTACTTCGACGACGCCTTCGCCGACTTCGAGAACCGAAATATCGAACGTGCCGCCGCCGAAGTCGAACACGGCAATTGTTTCGTCTTTCTTTTTATCCAAACCGTAGGCGAGCGCCGCCGCCGTCGGTTCGTTGACGATTCGCATAACTTCCAAACCGGCGATTTTACCGGCGTCTTTCGTCGCCTGTCGTTGCGCGTCGTTGAAATACGCCGGAACGGTAATAACGGCTTTATCGACTTTCGTGCCGAGATAATCTTCCGCCGACTGTTTTAATTTCTGCAAAACCATCGCTGCGATTTCCGGCGGGCTTGACTGCTTGTCGCCCGCGTTGATGCGAACGTCGCCGTTTCCGGCTTTTTCGACTTTGTAGGGAACTTGTTTAATCTCGCCGCTGACTTCTTCAAAACGGCGTCCCATAAATCGTTTGATTGAATAAAGCGTATTTTCCGGGTTCGTAACGGCTTGACGCTTCGCAACTTGTCCGACAAGTCTGTTGCCGTCTTTGGTAAACGCGACAACTGAAGGAGTTGTGCGCCCGCCTTCCGAATTTGTGATAACTACCGGTTCGCCGCCTTCCATTACGGCGACGACCGAGTTCGTCGTTCCTAAATCGATTCCTATAATTTTGCTCATCTAAAAATTCTCCCTTTGATAAAAATTACTTTGATGCTGTCGTCCGCTTATAAAAAGTTTTTACAGCCTTTCCTGAGCCACGTTCGATTATAAGATTTGAGTGTCTTCTTGTCAACTTTAATTGAGCGGGCAAAGATAAGATAATATATTAGGCTAAAGTTTCTTTTCGGCGTCCGCTTCGCGCATCAGCTTCGACACGAAAAAAACGTAATGAACGCCTGAGAAAACCGCCAGAGCAGTTACCGTCGTGTAAACCGTCGGCAGATAAAAACTTTGCAGCGCCGGGAAAACGGCGGCGAGCAGAATCAAACCGACGCCCGAAACCTGAACGAGCGTACTGGCTTTTCCGAGCCGGGACGGTTTAAAGCCGCGAAAATCCGTGATGATAAAAATGGCGAGAGCGACGGCGATTATTAAAACGTCGCGCCCGATAACCGACGCCGTAACCCAGAACGGAACGGGCAAATGACGCGTCGGCGGAAAAATATTCGGTAGAGTCAGAATGATAAATGCGGTCGTCATCAAAAGTTTATCGGCAATCGGGTCAAGAATCGTGCCGAGTTCCGATTCCTGATTAAAGCGCCGCGCGACGAATCCGTCGATGCCGTCGGAGACGCCTGCAATCATAAAAGTAATCAAAGCCCAGCCGCTATGCCCGTAAACCAGAAAACTGGCGAAAAGCGGAATCAGCGCCATTCGCAGAAAGGTCAGCAGATTCGGGATTGTAAGAACATTTGAAGACATCTTTCGATTTTGGATTTTAGATTTTGGATTTTGGATTATAAGAAATCACCGGTTAATTTTAGCGGTAAAAGTATTTTCAGAGTGTCTTCACATTTTCGTAATTGATAAATTTTGACAAAATCGACGCTTCGTTTTTGTTTTCAAATCCAAAATCCAAAATCTAAAATCTAAAATCAACCCTGGCGAAGCTCGATTAAAGAAATTTCGGGCGGGCAGCCGTAGCGTACCGGCAAAACGACCGTGCCGATGCCGCGCGTGATGTAAATCTGAGTTTCTTTGCGGCGGTATAAACCGCTGGCGAATTTCCGGCGGCGCGGCAGAATTCTTTTTTCGTCGTCGCGCAGTTTTACCTGTCCGCCGTGCGTGTGTCCGCTGAGCATCAAATCGATTGAGGCGCGAGCGGCGCGGTATAAAATTTTCGGATTGTGCGCCAGCAGCAATTTCATCTCGTCGGGAAACGAACCGCGCAGCGCCGCCCGCAAATCGGTTTTGCCGACCTGATAATCATCGACGCCGCACAGCCAGACGGACGCGCCGCGCGCCGTAAAGCGAAAACCTTCGTTGATTAAAACTTTTATTCCGGCGTCGCGCAGGCAACTTGTAACCAGTTCGGCGTCCGTCCAGTGGTCGTGATTGCCGAGACACGCGAAAGTTCCGAATTCCGATTCGAGGCGTCCTAAAACTTCCGCCGCGGGCGCGATATATTCCGATTCGTGCGACACGAAATCGCCGGTCAAAACGAACATATCCGGCTGTAACTTATTAGATAATTCAACGGCGCGCGTTATGTGCGCGAGGTCTGTAAAAGGACTGTGATGAATGTCCGATAAATGAACGATGCGGAAACCGTCGAAACTTTTAGGCAGACGTTTCAGACGAATCGTAACCTGTTCGATTGAAAGCGTTTCCGCTTCGTTAAGAGCGTTTCGCGCAACCTGCGAAAAATTTCCGGCTAATTCGCGCAGAGGTGTGTCCGACGCGATGGCGGCGGAGATTTTCTCGCTTAATCTGACTTTTCCCGGTTCGGTAAACTTCATAAGCAGCGTAGTTTCTAAAGCTAAAAACTTTTGGACAAAACAATTTGATGTAATTATATGCGCCGCAAAAGCAAAAAGTCTATTTTCGGCTAGAATTACATTCTGTTTCTTTGTCTGTTGTTTCGATTTTGATTTATCGAAAAATTCCGTCGGCGCAAATGAAATTTGTTAAGATGAAAGCATTTTATATCCTTGTATTTTTCCGATGAATTCCTTAAACACCGCATCGCTGGTCAATCTGTTGGGCTTTACGGTCGGCGTCGCGCTCTACGCGCTTCTGCTGGCGATGGTCGCGCGTCATCGCAAGACAAAAGCGAAATTTTCGTTTGATTTTCTCCTTTTGACGACCGCTGTTCTGGGGCTTTTATGGAATGTTGGCGAGCTTTCGGTTTTTGTCTGGGAAGATTTCGGCGGCGCGCGGGTTTCGCCCTTTTTGCTGGCGATTTCTTATTCGGCGCTCGGTTTTCTGCCGTCGGTCGTCGTCCATTCGGCGTGGAACAATACTGAAAATGAAAATAAAGGCGTCCGACGGCTGACGTTCGCGGCTTACGGTTTAAGTATTTTTGCCGGTCTGCTTCATTTCCAATCGGCAGTTTTTTCAAACGTCGCGCCGTCGCGGCTGGCTTTGCAGCTTTTAACTTTCGGCTCGCTGGCGCTGCTTACCGGACTGCTGATTTTCGCGTTTCGTCAGACACTGGAAAAAAAAGCGGTCTGGATTACGGCGCTGCTCGTTTTCGCGGTTTCGGCGTTTCATCTGAGCGCGAAAACCGAAGAAAATTCGTGGTTCGTCGAACTGGTCGCCCATCAATCTTCGCTGCCGCTGGCGCTCGCCATTCTGCTTCAGGATTACCGTTTCGCGTTCGCCGATTTGTTTCTAAAACGCGCTTTGTCCTTGCTGCTGCTGGCTTCGCTCGCGTTCGGCTTGTATGTCTCCGTCGCCGTTCCGCTGCTCGCCTGGCACGAAACGCACGACCGCAACGACGTGCAGGCGGCGGTTCTGGTTATCGGTTTATGGATGACGACGGCTTTGATTTATCCGCATCTGCATAAATTCGCGGTTTGGCTGGTCGATAAAATCATTCTGCGCCGCGCCGATTATCAATCGCTGGAAATCGAAATCGCCCGCGCCGTCGAGCGCGGAAACGACACGAAAACGATTCTGGACGAAGTGTGCGCGAAACTGGCGAAGGCTTTGACGGCAGCCAGAGCCGAATGGAGAGAGCTTTTGCGAAACGAGTTGGAAATTAATTTGCCGGCGGTAAATTTTACGTCGCGCAGCGCCGAGATTTTCGTGCCGACGACCGAATCGCCGTATTACGAAATTTGTTTGAACGATTTTTCCGGCGGCAGAAATCTGCTTTCCGACGAAATTCAGATGCTTGAAGCGGTCGGACTTCTGGCGGCGCGGCGCATCGACAATCTGCGCGTAACGGGCGAACGGTTCGAGCAGGAAATTCGGGCGCGGGAATTTTCGAGATTAGCGACCGAAGCGCAGCTGCGAGCTTTGCGCGCCCAGATAAATCCGCATTTTCTCTTTAACGCGCTCAACACAATCGGCTATCTGATAAACGCCGCGCCGGAAAAAGCGTTTGAAACCTTGATGAAGCTGACGCGGCTTCTGCGCGGAATTCTCAAAGCGAGCGGCGAATTCTCCACGCTCGGCGAAGAAATCGAGCTTATCGAATCTTATCTGGAAATCGAAAAGGCGCGTTTTGAAGAACGTCTGACGGTAAAAATCGACGTGCCGCCGGAGCTTTTTCATTTGAAAATTCCGTCTCTTATTTTACAGCCGTTAGTTGAAAATGCTGTAAAACACGGCATCGAACATTTGAAGCGCGGCGGCGAAGTTTGTCTTTCGGCACAGACGAACGGACGAAATTTGATTTTGGAAGTCGCCGACACCGGCGCGGGATTTATCGAAGCGAATTTGGTTCGCGGAATCGGTTTAAGCAACATCGAAAATCGCCTGCAATCATATTTCGGCGAGTCGGCGCGTTTGTCGCTCCGTAAAAAACCGTCGGGCGGCGCGATTGCGCGGCTAATATTTCCAGTCGAAGGAAAAGTTGTTTTACAGGCGAATAAAAATTTATGAAACTGAGAATCGTCATCGCCGACGACGAGCGACCGGCGCGAATGTTTTTGAAAAATCTGCTCGAAACTTTTGAAGATGTCGAGATTGTCGGCATTGCGGAAAACGGCGCGGAAGCCGTCGAAATTATAGAAACGACAAAGCCGGATTTGGCGCTGCTCGATTTGCAGATGCCGGAAATCGGCGGACTCGAAACGGTCAGGCTCGTCAAAAAATCGGCGCTGCCGCTCGTCGCCTTCGTTACGGCTTACGACGAATTCGCGGTGCGGGCGTTTGAGGTCGGCGCGGTCGATTATTTATTAAAACCGATTGAAAAAGCCCGACTGCGCGAAACCTTAAACCGTGCCGCCGGGCGTCTCGAACAAACCGATTTTCAGACGAATGAAGCCGAACGGCTCAAAAAAACCGTCGAATCGTACGACGAATTAAAGAAACCCGCATTTCTCGAAAGAATTCCGGTCAGGCGGCGCGACGAAATTCTGTTCGTCCACGTCTCCGAAATCGTCTCGGTCGTTGCCGACGGCGAGCTTCTGCATATTACGACTTTAAGCGGCAAAAAATTCGTTATCAATCATCGTCTCAAAGACCTCGAAGCGCGGCTCGCACCCGAAAAATTCTTGCGCCTGTCGCGCGGCGCGCTCGTCAACACCAACGAGATTGCGAAAATCAGCCCGCTGCCCGGCGGAACTTATCTTGTTACATTAAAAAATAATCGGGAAATCGCCGCGAGTCGTCTGCAATCTAAAATTCTGCGCGAAAAACTGCTCAAATTCTAAACCGTTCGTTGAACATTTTCAGCCGTCCGTTTCCTTTAATCGACCGCCGGTTAAAAACCTGGTGCGCGAAGCGAAAGCCGAAACGTATTCTTACCTTTTATTTAACATTTCAGTAAAAGGGGATTTATGTTCAGGCAAATCATCGTTCGATTATTTATCGCGGCTTTATTTTTAATTTCAACATTTTCGGCTTTTTCGCAGGCAGTCGGCACAGCCGGAACAATTTCGGGAACGGTCGCAGACCCGAACGGCGCGGCGGTCGTCGGCGCGAATCTGACGATTAAAAACGCGGTTACGGGTTTTACCCGAACGGCGACGAGCGACGCCGAAGGCAGTTACGCGTTTCAAAACGTGCCGCCGAATAATTATCAAATCACCGCGTCGGCAAGCGGTTTTGCCGACGCGGCGCAAAATATCGTCGTGCGCGGTTCTGTTCCGATGCAAGTGCCGATTTCTTTGAATGTTTCCGGCAGCAGCGCGGTCGTCGATGTAACAGCCGACGCGCAGAACGTCGAAAATATTCCGACGACGCACACGGACGTTGACGCGTCGCAAATCAGCAAACTGCCGCTCTCGTCGCCCGGAAACGGTTTATCGGAAGCCGTTACGCTGACTTCGCCGGGCGTCGTCGCCGACTCGAACGGTTTTTTTCATCCTTTGGGCGACCACGCGCAGACGCAGTATTCGGTTGACAATCAGCCGATAACAGACCAGCAGTCGAAAGCATTTTCGACGCAGTTGCCGGTTAATGCGATTCAATCTTTAGAAGTCATTACGGGCGCGACGCCCGCCGAATACGGCGACAAAAGCAGTCTCGTAATTAACGCGATTACGCGTTCGGGCTTGAATCAAACAAAGCCTTCGGGCAGTTTTACTTCGACTTACGGGCGATTTAATACGGTTCAGGAAGAAGCCGCGTTAGCTTTCGGCAGCACGAAGTTCGGCAATTTTACGGCGTTTAATTTCGAGCGTTCAAACCGTTTTCTCGATTCGCCGGAATTTGAATCTCTGCACAATAACGGAAATTCGACCAGCATTTTCAATCGTTTCGATTACAGCTTATCGGGCAAAGACACGTTTCATTTGAATTTATTTCTGGCGCGCAATAAATTCGACATCGCCAACACTTACGAGCAGGAAGCGTCGGGACAAGACCAGCGCCAGCAAGTCAAATCAATCAACGTCGCGCCCGGTTTCGTCCATATTTTCAACGGTTCGACCGTTTTGACCGTCAACCCGTATTACCGCAACGACCAGGTTAATTATTATCCGAGCGCCAATCCGTTTTCAGACCGGACGCAGACGATTAGCCAATCGCGCAGGCTCGTAAACACGGGTGTGCGCGGCGATGTCGCGTATGTCAAAGGCATTCACAACTTCAAAATCGGCGGGCAGTTTCAGCGCACGTTTTTGAACGAAGGTTTTTCGTTCGGCATCACCGACCCGAATTTTAATGACCCGGCAAGCGCCGATTTTCTGCCCGGTTTGCGGCAATTCGATTTGACGCGCGGCGGCAGATTGTTCGGCTTCAGCGGGCGCGCGACGATAAAACAGGAAGCCGCGTTCGTTCAGGACGCGCTTAATTTTAAGAGCGGCTTGACGGTCAGTTTAGGTTTGCGGTTCGACAATTACAACGGCTTGAGCAAAGGGAAATCGCTGCAACCGCGCGTCGGCGCGTCGTATCTTTTCAAGCCGACAAACACGGTCGTTCGCGCTTCATACACGCGCAATTTTGAAACGCCGTATAACGAAAATCTGATTTTCTCGAACGCGGCGGGCGCGAACGGTTTCGCCGACGGCTCATTCGGCGACATAAGCGCGACGCCGCTCAAACCGGGCAACCGCAATCAATTTAACGTCGGACTTCAGCAGGGAATCGGCAGATACGTTGTCGCCGACATCGATTATTTCAATAAATACACGCGCAACGCCTACGATTTCAACGTGCTTTTGAACACGCCGATTACGTTTCCGATTTCGTGGGACAAATCGAAAATCGACGGCGTTTCGTTTCGCTTAAATCTGACGAATTACAAAGGCTTGAGCGCGTTTTTCACCGCTTCGCACACGCGCGCCAGATTTTTCCCGCCGGAGACGGGCGGATTTTTCTTTAACTCGGATTTGCCCGAAGGCGTTTTCCGCATCGACCACGACCAGGCGTTTCAGCAGACGACACAGATTCAATATTCGTTCGACCAATTCAAATCGCTTAACAAATTCGCGCCGTTCGTCGCTTTTACATATCGCTACGACAGCGGTTTGGTTTCCGGCGCTGTTCCCGATTACGCGACCGCTTTGAATTTTTCCGCCGACGAGCAGCAGCAAATCGGTTTGTTTTGCGGCAATCAAACGGCGACGCTTGCCAATCCGATTAGAAATTGTTCGGACACAAATCGCGGCGCAATTCGTGTTCGCATTCCGGCAGACGGCACGGTCAACAGCGACACGAATCCGCCGCGCATCGCGCCGCGCAATTTGTTCGATTTAAGTTTGGGTTCGGACAATCTGATGCGCACCGACAAGGTAAAGATTTCGGCGCGTTTAACCTTTGTCAATCTGACGAACAAAGTCGCGCTCTACAATTTCAATTCGACGTTCAGCGGCACGCATTTCCTGACGCCGCGCACGGTTCAAGGTCAAATCGGCATCACGTTTTAATCAAAGCGGAAATTGTTTATAAAAAAAGAGCGGCTCGTCGGGCGGCTCTTTTTTGTGATGCGGCAAGCGGTTTTATCGATATTTTTTCCGCCGAAAATTTTTACGGTGAAACTTTCTTTTCAAATCGGCTGGATTTCTGTATTCTTTTTTCAATGTCGCCAATTGCTATTACATTGATTCTTCTGCTGGTTGCTCTTGTGCTGTTCGGCAGCGAAAAAATTCCCGTCGATATTGTCGGGCTTATTCTGGTCATCGGTCTGGTTGCGACCGGAATTTTGACGATAAACGAAGGACTTTCCGGTTTCGGCGATAATATTATCGTAACCATCGGCGGACTTTTCGTGCTGACCGGCGGATTGATAAAAACCGGCATCGTCGATTTAATCGGACGGCGGCTTTACCGCATTTCCGGCAGCAACGAGCTTTTATTGACCGCTTTAATAATGAGTGTCGCGGCGATTTCGGCGGCGGTTTTAAAAAATACGACGACGACGGCAATGTTCGTTCCCGTAGTTTTGGGTTTGGCAAATCGCGCCAGGATTGCGCCGTCGAAACTGCTGATGCCGCTCGCGTTCGGCGCGATTTTGGGCGGAAGCTGCACGCTTATCGGCACTTCGACGAATCTCGCCGTCAGCAGCGCGCTGGCGCGTTATCAAAGCAATCCCGATTTTCCCGAACAATTTCGCCAGCAATTAGCGCCGTTTTCGATGTTTGAACTCGCGCCCGTCGGCATTTTCACCGTCGCTTTCGGTATGTTTTATATGCTTCTGGTCGGCAGAAAAATGCTGCCCAATCGCGGCGGCGAAGATTCCTTAACCGAGCAGTATCACATTCGCGGCTATATTTCCGAAGTTCTCGTTCTGCCCGAATCGAACCTCGTCGGCAAAACATTGGGCGAAGCCAACATCAATCTCGAACTCGATTTGAATGTTCTCGGCATTATTCGCGGCGGCGAACAGCGCATCGCGCCGCGCCCGACCGAGCGCGTCGAAGCCGGCGATATGCTGCTCGTCGAAGGCAGGCTCGCCAATATCTTAAACGTCAAAGCCGAAGCCGGACTCGAAATAAAATCCGACTTCGAGCTGAACGACCGCGCGCTCGAAAGCGATGAAATAGAGCTTTTTGAAGTGATGGTGATGCGCGATTCGCGTATCGGCGGGCAGACTTTGAAGACTTTGAATTTTCGCCGAACCTACAACATAACCGTTCTGGCGATAAACCGGCACGGCGAAACTTTTTTAGAGAAAATCAGCGACGTGAAATTGAAATTCGGCGACGTTCTGCTCGTTCAGGGCGACCGGAAAACCATCGAGCCGTTTGTTGCCGAAGGTGAAATGCTGCTGCTCGAAGACGTTTCTTCGGGAAGTGTGCGAACCGAAAAACGCCGTTGGGCGATTGCCGCCTTCGGGCTTTTTCTGGCGCTGTCGCTTTCAAAAGTCATCATTCACGTCGAAGTTCCGCTGGCGATTGCCGTTCTTCTGGGTGTTTTTCTGCTGCTGGCGACAAAAACCGTGCGCTATTCGGAACTCTATTCGCTGATTGATTTTCGCCTGCTCGTTCTTATCGCCTGTATGATGAGCTTCGGCGTGGCGATGGAAAAAACGCACACGGATGTTTATCTCGCCGGTCTGATTCAAAACTATTTCGGCGCGTTCGGCGGAACTGCCGTGCTTGCCGCATTTTTTCTCTTAACCGTCGCGCTGACGCAGCCGATGTCGAACCAAGCCGCCGCACTCGTCGTTCTGCCCGTCGCCGTCAAAACCGCGCTCGCGCTCGGCTTAAACCCGCGAACCTTTGCCGTCGCAATCACTTACGCCGCTTCGTTTTCCTTCATTACGCCGTTAGAACCGGCGTGCGTTCTCGTCTACACGCCCGGACGCTACCGCTTTATGGATTTCGTCAAAGTCGGAACGATTTTAACCATTGTCGTTTTTATCGTCGCAATGGTTTTAGTTCCGATGTTCTGGAAACTTTAATTAAAGGTTAAGTATAAAGGACATACAGAGAAAATTAGCCACAGATAAACACAGAGAGACACGGATTTTCAAAGATAGAAACAAAATAAATGTATTTGTGCGTAACTTTTTATCTTGCTTTTATCCGTGTTTATCCGTGTGCATCTGTGGCTAAAAAATTTGTATGAATCTACTCGACGTTTGCGGAAAGCTCGATTTTTGCCGGAGATTTTTTGTTCGCCGCGATTTTCAGCGGAATGCGAAACGAGAGCGTTTTTATATTGCACGTTCCGGTGTTGTCTTCGCGGCAGTAATAAACCGTGATTTTCGCTTTCAAATCAACGAGACCGATTTTTGCCGTTTGAAACGAAACGGTCAAAGGAATTTTTGAAAACTTTTGCGCCGGATTCGTAATTTTGACGTTTTTGCCGTTTTCGATTGAAATGTCGTAACGGTTCGGCGCGTTTTGATTAAGGTGAAAGCCTTCGGGCAATCCGATATTGAAAACCAATGAACCGTTTGAGTTTGCCGAAACTTCTCTGGCGTCAATCTTGATTTCCTTCAAATTCGGCGCGGCGCTTTCGCCCGTTTCGTCGGCGATTAAAGGCGGCGTCAAGCCTTCGATTCTCAATGTCGAAACCTGTTTAGTTTTCAAATCGACGACGCGAATCGCCTGATTATTCGTGTCCGCAATAAAAAGTTTTCCATTTGCAATCGAAAGTCCCGCAGGCTCGTAAAACGTCGCATCTTTCGCGCCGTCTGTCTGACCGGATTTTCCAGTTCCCAAAAATGTTTCGACCGTTTTTTTGTTCGTGTCGAGCAGCTTGATTTTGTGATTATAAGTGTCGGCGAGCAGAATTTTTCCGTCGTAAAGCGCGACGCCTAAAGGATGCTGAAGGCGCACGTCGTCTTCCTCGCCGTCAACGTCGCCGAACTCGTATAAATCGCCGCCGACGAGCGTTTCGACCGTTTCCTTCTGCAAATCGATTTCGCGGATAATGTTTGATTCGGCGTCGGCAACCCAAAGTTTTTTGCCGTCCGAGACGATTCCCGAAGGCTGCGCGAACGCCGCTTCGGAAATGCTCGCGTCGAACCGCGCTTCCGCGCCCGTTCCGGCAAAAGGCGCGACCGTTTGCTTATCCAAATCGAGCTTCCAAATCTGATGCGTGCCAGCCATCGCAATATAAAGCGCGTTTCCGACTTTCACCAAATCCCACGGCGAAGAAATTTCCGAAGTTTTCGCCGCGCCGCCGACCGCTTGCCACGCGGCTTGTTTGCCGTTTCCGGCGATTGTTTCAACCGTTTTATTTCGCACATCAACCAGTCGGACGGCGTGATTTTCCGTATCGGCGACGTATAAAATTTCGCCGTCCAAAGCCAGACCTTGCGGGCGATTAAAACTTGCCGTTTCAAAATTTCCGTCTTTCAAAGCCGCTTTTCCGCCGCCGATTGTCTCAATCAGTTTTCCGTCTAAATCTGTTACGACGATTCGATTGTGATTTGAATCGGAGATAAAAAGGCGATTAGATTTCTCGTCCGCCAGAACTTTTCCGGGAAAAGCGAGCGGCAAATCGCCGACTTTGGCGCGTTCGAGCGCGAGTTTGAGCGGTTGTTCGTTCAAGTTTCCTTTCTTGCGAAAGTCGGCGATTGTGTCGGCAATGGCTTTGTCGGTTTCCGCCGCGTGTCCTTCGCCAACGAAATCGCCGACGATGTAGCCGTTCGGGTCGATTAAAATCTGCGTCGGATACGCTTTAACGGCGTATTGTTCCCAGATTTTAAAGTCGGCGTCGTTGACAATCGGATGCTCCAAGCCATAGCGCAAAATGATTTTACGAATGTTTTCGGTTTCTTTCTCGTTCTCGAATTTCGCCGAGTGAACGCCGATGACGACGAGATTTTTAGCGTATTTGGCTTCGAGCTTTTTCAGTTCGGGAATAATATGAATGCAGTTTATACAGCCGTAAGTCCAGAAATCGAGCAGCACGACTTTGCCTTTCAAAGCCGCCAGCGACAAGGGTTTATCGGTGTTGAGCCAACTTCTGCCGCCCGTAAGTTCCGGCGCGTGCACTTTTGCCTGATAAATCATAGCCGAAACATTGATGCTGAAAATCGTCGCTAAAAACAATCCGGTCAAAACTTTTAACATTTTACGTTTCCTTGAAAATCGAAAAACTCTATTTGTAAATTCGCTCGAAAGTAAGATGCGGTTTCAATTGATTGAGACGTTATAAATAAAGAAAGCGACGCGCCCGGCGGCATCGCTTTCTTTATTCAATACTTGACTATTAAATTTTTACCAGTTGACCGAACCTTCCTTACTGGTGTCGATTTGTTTAAGCTCGACGCCTTCATCGTAAAAGAAAATCTTCATCTGGTCGAACAGAAATTCGTGCGAATCGGGGTTTGAAATGTCGATGCCGAAATGATTGATAAGCTGTTTCTGCTTTTGCAGCCATTCCGCCCAGCATTCCTTGCAGATTTCCGCGCCGATTTTCTGTCCGAGTTCGGTCGGCAAAGGCGCGTAACCGAGCGGCGTGTTTGCCCGTCCGCAACGGGCGCATTTGAATTTATCGTTTGAAAATATAGCCATTTCGTTTCTCCTTAAATATACTCGCCTACTTTATAAAATTAGTTTCGGCACTACCGGGAGCGCGGACATCCTGTCCGCCATTAGAACGCGCTTTGGCGTTCGCCAAAATTTAGAAAAAAATCAACGTTGAATTATATCAGGCGTTTTTAGATTGCTCGCGCAATCTTTGCGGGCAGGCTGCCCGCGCTTCCGGCAGCGTTCTCCTTTGTTTTTATCCCTGTTAATTTTCTTTCTGCGTCTTCCGAATCGCTTCCAAAACTTCGTCGTCTTTCGGACGAAAAATGCTCGTCGGCTGAACTTTATGATGACGAATCACGCCCAATTTATCAATGACGACGACGGCGCGCGCCGCTCGTCCGGGAAGCCACGATTTCGCCTTATAAGTTTTTGAAACCGTGCCGTTTTCGTCCGCCAGAAGCGTCAACGGCAAATCGTGTTTCTCCACAAAATCTTTGTGCGACGCCGCCGAATCGGTCGAAATACCGACAACGAGCGCGCCCGTCGCCGCGTAATCCGCCCAATTATCGCGCACCGAACACATCTGTTTTGTGCAAACCGGCGTGTTGTCGCCCGGATAAAACAGCAGAACAACCGCTTTTCCTTTATGTTCCGCCAAATTCCAATCGCGCCCGTCCGCATCTTTCAGCGTAAAATCCGGCGCGTTTTCGCCAATATTCATTTCGTTGCCTCGACTTTGTTTGATGAATTATATATTAAAACGACGCTTTAATCTTCTGAATTTTTAACTGCAATACCAGTAATCTTTTATATGTCGCCGCGCCGCGCACGTCGGAAATCGGGCTGATTTCTGATTGCAGAATTTCGTTTGCCTGCAAAATCGTCTCGCTTGAAATTTTTCTGCCGCGCAAAAACGCCGAAGTCTTTTCGAGATATAAAGGAACGGGCGCGACGCCGACAGCCGAAACATTCGCCCGCGTAATCAAACCGTTTTCTAATTTTAAGGAAATCGCCGAATTGACCGTAGAAATATCGAGAAACGTGCGCTTGGAAACCTTCTCGAAATTGAAATGCGTGAAATTTGTTCGGAAACGGATTTTCGTAATAAATTCATCGTCCGTTTTCGCTAAAGTTTTGTAACCCAAATAAAGCCCGCGCAGCGGAATTTCGCGGTTATTATTAAAAACAATCGAAGCGTTCAAACCCAGAAACCACGCCGTATATCGCCAATCGGCGAAGCGTTTATAAAATTTCCGGCAATCGTCGCCATATTGCGAATCGGCGTCGAGGAAATGAGTTTTAAGTGTTTATACAGATTCAGCATCACGGGCGAGACGAGCAAATCGGTAACGGTCGCCGACGCGCCGATTTCGACGAACTCGCCGTTTTCTTCAACAAATCTCAATTCGGAATTGTCGAAAAGATTCGTCGCCGAAGCATAAACCATTTCTTCCGGTCGCCGAACGTATAAATCCGTTCCGCCGCCGCCGAAAGGTTTTCGGTTTTCGATTTTCAATCTGGAACTTTCGCTTGTGTATTGATTTTCCATTCCGAATTTCGCCGTGTGCGTTGGCGAGCGATTTTCTTTTTCTGAAGAATCTTTTTCCGGTGTCGCTCTTAAAAGTTCGAGCCGATTTTTGATGTCTGAAAAATAACGTGGAACGATGCCTTTTTCGATTGCGAAATCGATGCTCGATTGTCCGTTTTTCTCGCTTAAAACTTTTGTCAGACTCGCGGCGGCGCGTTCGATTGATTTGTAACCCGTGCATCGACAGATGTTTCCGTCGATTGCAGAAATTGCCGATTCGTCGGTTTTCGCCGTTTCGTCTATACAAAATCCGGTCAAAGATACTACGAAACCGACGGTGCAGAAACCGCACTGCGTTCCCGATTGGTCAACCAACGCCTGCTGCACTTCGGTCAATTCGTCGCCTCGTTTGTTGATTCCTTCGACCGTTACGATGTGTTTTCCGCTCGCGTTTGCCAGCGGCTAAGGCACGAAGTCATCGAGCGATATTTGACCGAATCGCCGCACAATTCGCCGACAAGAATCGTGCAGGCGCCGCAATCGCCTTCACGACAGCCGATTTTCGTTCCCTTCAAATTCTTGTGATAACGCGCGAAATCAAGAACCGTTTCGCCTTTCGGCAAATCGGTTTCGACACTTTGATTGTTCAAAATAAACCTAATCATAGAAAAGTTTTGCCGCGAATTATAAAAAAAGTGAAAAAGTGAAAGAGTGAAGATGTTTAAAGTATAGAATTTACTTGCCTAACTATCCGTATTTAGCAATTATTCAGTGCGAACCGTTAAGTTATTGACGCGAAAGGGTTTTTCACTTTTTCACCTTTTCACTTTTTCGTGTAATTCGCGGCTGATTTCTTAAAACTTGCGAACTAAAATCACGCCGACGGTAATCAGCGTTACGCCCAAAAGTCTCGTCAGACTGATTTCTTTGACCGCGACGCCCAGCAGACCGAAATGGTCGATTACTAAAGTTATCAGCATTTGTCCGGCGATTACCAAGCTGAAAGTCAAAGCCACGCCGAGACGCGGCACGAGCGCGACGGTCGATGCGACAAAAAACGCGCCTAAAATTCCGCCCGTCCACGCGACGGGCGAAGCGTTTTTGGCGTCCGCCAGATTCGAGAGCGGAATTCCCGTCGCCAGAATATAGAGAAACAGCGCGATAGTTCCGACGAAAAACGAAACGAACGCCGCTAAAACCGGACTGTCAACCGTCGTCGCAAGTTTATTATTTATAGCGGCTTGCGTCGGCATCATCACGCCGGCGGCGACGGCGAGAACAATGAAAAAATAATTGTTGAAAAATGAAGACATTTCTTTAAATCAGGACTTTCTCAAATTTGAGAAGCGTCTTTGTCGGAGCGCGGGCATCCTGCCCGCTCTTGAACGCTCCAAGCGTTCGCCCAAAGTTTAGATAAAAATCAACATTGAACTTTATCGGGCTTGCTTTAGATTGCCCGC
>JAABUN010000258.1_pt1 | contig 140454 bp, 114 predicted proteins | sample 5559311 | NCBI WGS metagenome assembly JAABUN01 (sample SAMN10711877, study PRJNA513370) | rock metagenome | isolation source: Antarctica rocks | place: Antarctica: Victoria Land, Siegfried Peak sud
ACCTGGGCCGCACTCGGATGCGGGACCAGCTTGACTGGGACGATCTGCCGCCGTTGCCCTTCCATCGCCGGAACCAGCAGTGGCGCTATGCCTGGCTCGCCTGAAACTGTCGGGGAGAGAACCCCCCAGCCCCCTCCCCAGCGCGATTCCAGATGCGTATCGCGAAGCGGTTAGGGAGCTGGAACCGGATGGAGAGGGGGAGAACGCCGTCAACCCCTGTGAGCCGCGCTGTACGTCTGGAACCGCTGTGATCATGGCGGTCGATCGACGCCAGAGGGGCGAGATCAGGCTGTCTTGGAGCGCCAGATCGGGCGGGTCAGGCAGGTGGGGCCGCCGGCGCGGTTGTGGCTGATCTCGTCACCGGCGTAGGTCAGCACCTCGACGCCCTCAGCGGCGAGGCGCTTTCGGGAGACGACGTTCGGCTCGAGCATCACGACGACGCCGGGCCGGAGCGTCAGGACATTGCAGCCCTGCGAGGCGAACTCCTCGTCCGGAATCTCGACCAGCCGCCACCCGCGGTCATGGAGGAGCTGGACGAACGGGACCGGCATCAGCTTCGGGTAACCAATCGCGAGATCGCCAGCGACCGGGCTCAGTAGCGACAGCAGGTGGAGACACTCATCCGGCCCATTCCAGTACGGGAGGGGGACCGGGATAATCTCGATGTTCAGGTTGGCGTTGGCAAAGATTCGCTCGAGCTGATGGATGCCAGCCATGTTCGTGCGGTAGCCGACGCCGACGGCGAGCGTCGTGTCATCGATCCACATCGTGTCACCGCCCTCGACCGCGCCGGGGTCCTCGATCCGTCCGATCACCGGGATGCCGAGTTCGCGGTAGAGCTGCTCGGCGAGGGCGGGTTCCTCGCGGCGGGCGTGTTTGCCCATGCGGAGGATCACCGCGCCCGTGTCGGTAATTATCGAGGGGTCATAGGGGAAGATCACGTCGTGCAGACCCGGAGTGGCCATATCGGGAACGATGACCTCGATGCCTTGCGCCCTCAGTAACTCCCGCAGAGCCTGATGCTCGGTCGCGGCCAGATTCTCGTCCATTGGGTGCAGGTAGTTGAACTCCCGCCAGCCCTCCGTCCGCTCGACCGGCGGTGGCGTACGCATGACCACCGTGCGAAGCTGGGCCGTCATCGTCTGGCCGCCGAAATGGGTCGCGGTCGTTGCCATGGGTCTGATTGCCTCCAGCACTGTCGTGGGTATGCGCCCGATCGTCAGGTGACGCCGGTACGGCAGGTGGCGGCGATTCTACCAGTCAGGCGTGCGTACGCGGATTCGCGCGGCTCTGTCTCAGTGAGGACCTGTCCTATGCGCGTGGTGTGGTTCGATCCGTACTCTGGAGCCAGTGGCGACATGGTGCTCGGGGCCCTGATCGACGCGGGCCTGTCGATTGAGCAGCTGCGGGACGAGTTATCGAAGGTTGACCTCGCCGGCTACCGGATCTCGGCCGAGCTGACGACCGACCGGGTCATAACGGGGACGCGGTTTCGGGTCGAGGTCGATGCCGGTTCGCGAGTGCAACGGCGCTGGAGCGATATTCGGACGTTGATCGAGGACAGCCGCCTGACCGACCACGTCCGGGCGGCTGCGCTCGCTGTCTTCCGGAGCCTTGCGGAAGCGGAGGCCGAGATCCACGGTGAGACGGTCGATCAGGTTCATTTCCACGAAGTCGGTGGAGTCGATGCGATCGTCGACATCTGCGGTGCCTGCATCGGACTCGACGCCCTCGGAGTCGCTGCTATCTACTCCGGCCCACCACGACTTGGCCATGGGATGGTCCGCACCCAGCACGGACTGCTGCCGATCCCGGCGCCCGCGACCGCGTTGCTCATGGCTCGGTCCCGTGCCCCAATCGCCCCGCCGCGGGCCGATATGATGACCACTGAGACCGAGCTTCTGACACCGACCGGAGCGGCGATCCTGACGACGCTGGCCACGTTTCGCCAGCCGGAAATGGTTCCCTCCGCAATTGGCTACGGGTATGGGACCAAAGACCTACCCTGGCCCAACGCGCTCCGGGTCATGATCGGCGACATAGCCGACCCAGAAGCGCTAAACGACGCTGACGGCGAGCTCCTGATCGAGACGAATATCGATGATATGAACCCGCAGTTCTATGAGCCATTGTTGGAAAGGCTACAGTCCGCTGGCGCCCACGATGTCTGGTTGACACCGGTCCAGATGAAGAAGGGCCGTCCGGGAACGGTGGTGTCGGTGATTGCTTCAGTGGCCGAGGCGGACGCGCTCGAAGCGTTGATCTTCGCGAATACCCCGACGCTGGGCGTCCGTCGTACCGCGATCACGAGGACGAAGGCGCCGCGCCAGTTCATCTCCGTAATCACGCAGTGGGGTGAGGTCCGGCTCAAGCTTCGTGGCAGCAAGGGCCGGGTAATCAACGCCGTGCCGGAGTACGAGGACGTGGTCGGAATTTCCCGCACAGCGGGAGTGGCAATCTCGGAGGTGTGGGACGAGGCGCATCGGTTGGGTGATGCCTACGTCGGACGACCATGGTCTTAGAGAGACGTGCTGTAGTGACGTGTCATTCTTCACGCCCCAATGCTCCCCTGAGTACAAAACAGAGGAGGCGGCGACGAGCGTTCAGGATGTTCTAGCGACAAGTGCGCAAAATGTGTGGTCAGGAAGGCTCACATTTTTTGTTGAACGTTGTGACTTATGGGAAACGACCAATTCCTTGAGATAGTTGGTATGATGCAGTCAGTGGAGGGCTAGCCGTGGCTGGCGGAACCCTCCTGGCCGGGTGTACTGGAACCCGACCTGGCTGGTCGGCCCGGGCACCGCAGACCTTGGAGGTCAGCGATACATGGGGAGCGGGAACCGCAGCCATTCCGGGGGGAATGGGTTGGTGGAGATGTCGGGGTGGGCTCGATCATCTCTGGCTGGGATGTCGTCAAATCAAACCCCATCGTTGGGACGTACGGCTCGGATCTGCCTGACACTCGTGATAATGCTCGGCGTTCTGGCTGGGGGCGCGATATCGCTCCCCGGCCAGGTATCCGCTGAGGGCATCTGGGTCCAGATCACGACGGATGTCGTCAACGTCCGTGAAACGCCAAATGGTGTGATCATCGGGCAGGCGTCGAACGGCCAGTCGTTCGAGGTGGTCGGGGGTCCCACGCCGGACAACTGGTACAAGATCGACTACTACGGCGTCCATGGCTTCGTCCTGGGCGATTACATCGGGGCCGGTGGGACTGGGGCCGTCTCGGAGACCGAGGCAGCCGCAGTTGGCAGCGAGCGATGGGTAGACGTCGACCGGAGCTCCGGGGTCGTGACGCTCTATGACGGTAATGTCGTGATGCTGTCCGTCTGGGCGGCGATGAGCGCGGATCAGTCCGAAACCAGCTTCTGGGCGACGGCCAACGGGTCATACCGGGTGTTCGCCAAGGAAGGCGCGCTCCACTACACGCCCTACGGACGGGCCTGGATTCGGGATTACGTCGCCTTCGACCCGTCCCGGGACAATGGTTTCCACTCGTATTCTCTGGAGAGCTGGGGAGCCTACGCCCACGGGTTCAACGCCCCGACCGGAGGTTGTGTCGCCCTCGACCTCTGGGCGGCCGACTACCTTTTCAACTTCGTCTCGATCGGCACTCGGGTGGAAGTGCACTGGTAACCGCTTGCCAGGTTGAATCTCGACGATATCGCGCCCTGCTCCAAATGGAGTAGGGCGCCTTCTATGTGGACCAAAAGCTGCATGTTAGGCTTCGGAACTCCGGCGGGACTCGATCGGTAGGATCTCAGTCCCGGTTCGACGTCATAGGCCTAACAAGAAAAGGCGCCAATGTCCATCGCCCCGTCCAGTTCACAGGCCGACGATACGTTCGACGAGGGAGGCGAAGACAGGATCGCCGTCGCTCTCGAAGTTCCGGTCGAGACGTCACTCGCAACGAGGCCCGTTGGCCGTCCGAGTGCGCCTCCTGCCGAACTGAGCGCCGCGGCAACAGCTGAGATAGACGCGTTCAGGGGCCAGTATCCGTTTGCCCTCGACGCCTTCCAGCGTGAGGCGATCGGGCACTTCCTCCGTGATGAGTCGGTTCTGGTCGCGGCCCCGACCGGGAGTGGCAAGACCGTCGTCGGCGAGTTCGGGATCTACCACGCCATCAAGGGCACTGGCCGCGTCTTCTACACCACCCCAACCAAAGCCCTCAGCAACCAGAAGTTCCGCGACCTCCGTCAGATCTATGGCAACGATGTCGGGCTCCTGACCGGAGACGTCTCGGAGAATCGCAACGCTCGCGTCCTCGTCATGACGACCGAAATCCTGCGGAACATGCTGCTTCAGACGCCGTGGGAGGTCGATGACGTCCGCTGTGTCATCTTCGATGAGATCCATTACCTCGCGGACCGGGACCGTGGCACGACCTGGGAAGAGGCGATCATCCTCTGTCCGGAGCACGTCCAGTTCATCTGCCTGTCGGCCACCGTCAGCAACGCCAGCGAGATCGCCGACTGGATCTCGCACACCCACCGCCCGATCCGCCTCATCACCCACCTCCGCCGGGCCGTCCCGCTGGCGCTGGAGTACTTCGTCGATGGCGAACTCGAGGTCGTCGTCGATCATCACGGCAAGCAGATCAACGACTTCTCGCAGCCGAAGGGGCGGACCAAGCAGGAGCGCCGGGTCCAGCGCCGGGGTGGCGACGCTGGGCCGAGCCGGACGCCGCGCTTCAACCGGGAGCGGGACGAGCCGCAGCCACGCGAGATCATCGACGTCCTCGCCGTGCAGAAACGCCTCCCCGCGATCTACTTCCTTTTCAGCCGGAACGACTGTCAGAAGTACGCCGAGGGGCTGGCCGCCGCCCGACCGTCACTGGCGACACCGGAGCAGGCAGCTCGGATCGATGAGATCGTTGCCAACCATCTGCGCGAGTTGCGGCCCGAGGACTTCGCCCTGGAGCAGGTCAGGACGATCACCTATCTCGTCCGGAAGGGGATCGGCTTCCATCACGCCGGACTTCTGCCAATCCTGAAGCAGTTGGTCGAAGTGCTCTTCGGGCGCGGACTCATGCAGGTCGTATTCGCGACAGACACCCTGGCCCTCGGTGTCAACATGCCGGCCCGGACGGTGGTGATCGGCCGGCTGTCGAAGTGGGACGGGCGCCAGCGCCGGCTGCTGATCCCGAATGAGTTCCAGCAGATGGCCGGTCGGGCTGGGCGGCGTGGGATGGACCGATTCGGTCACGTCGTCGTGCCGTTCTCCCCGTTCGTGCCGTTCCGGGAGATGCTGGAGATCGCGATGGGTCCGCTTTTGCCGGTCCGGTCCGCCTTCGCGATCCGCTACAACACCGTTCTCAACCTCTGGGACCCGCCCGCGGGTGAGCGGGTCCGCCAACTCCTGCAGGAGAGCCTGGCTGAGTACCAGAGCAGTCAGCGGGTCCGGCAGGTCGAGCGTGACCTGCTCGAGATCGGCGGCGACATCGTCGCTGCACAGCAGGCGATGAACCCGCCATATGACGAGACTGAGCAGTTACTGTCCGGTTACCGAGATCTCGTCGCCGCGCTGACCGAAGCTCAGGGCCGGCTCCGGACCGTACAACTCGAGCTCGAGGTGGCGACCAGCACGCAGCAGGATCGCCGGCCCTGGACCGAGCCAGGCCGTCACATCCTCCGACGGCTGCTCACGCAGGAGGAGCCAGGGCTGGTCATGCATGAGCGAACACGGGGTTGGGGAGTCTCGCTCGGGCGGGGGACGGCCGGTGGGGCAGGGCTGTTCCTGTTCCGCGACCGGATCGAGGTCGTCCCGGAATATCGCGACATCGACTTCCTGCCGAATGACGCCCGGGTAGACCTCCCTGACGAGTTGATCGAGCCGCCGGAGGATGTTCGCGACGCGACCGGCCTGGTCAGCCGGGAGACGCTCGACGGGATCGCCGCCGAGATCGCAGGGCTCGACTTACCAGACCTTGACGCCCGTCTGGCTGAGTTCCAGGGGGCAGAGGGGGCACGGCTGGACCGGCGCCGCGTGGATCTGGTGACTCGGGTTGCGGCCCTCGACGACGAGGTTCGCGACCTGACCCAGCTACGCGACGGCCACCCGGTCCACGATCGCCGGACCCGCAAGGGCCTGCAGGCGAACCTTGCCCAGGTCGACAGGCTGTTCCAGGAACAGGCGTCATTCGACGAGCTCCTTCGCACCGAGCAGCAGGCGGAGGAGGCCCGGGTTCGGGGCGTCATCCGTGGCATCCGGGACGTGCTCCACCGGTTCGGCTACCTCGATCAGGGATATCCAACGGGCAAGGCCGATATGCTGGCCGGCATCTTCGATAACGATGGCGTCATCATCTGCGAGATGATCGTTCGGGGCTGGCTGGACCAGTTGCTACCCGAAGACCTCGCTGAATTGTTCTCGTGGTACTGCTTCGACCGCGACTCCCGCTTCACCAACGGCTACACGCTGTCACCGGCGATCGACCGGCTGCGGCTCCGGATCGACGAGCTGGAGGCGGACGTGCTCGAGGAGGAGCACGCCCACGACCTGTTCATCTCCGGCGGCCACAACACGGCCTTCTACGGTGCTGTCAGGGCCTGGTGTCTTGGGGCGACGATGGTCGAGATCGGCGAGACGATCGAGCTGAGCGAGGGCGACCTCGTCCTGACCTTCAACAAGACGATCGACCTCATGCGGCAGGTCCGCGACATGCTGCGCGACGTCCTGGATGACCACCCGCTGATCCCGCTGCTTCGGCAATCCGAACGCCTTATGCGCCGTGGCATCGTCGAGCAGTCCCTGTCCCTCGGCTTCGCCCCGCAGGACCAGCTGGAGGTGCCCGTCGAGGGCGCCGTCGATGCGGAAATGACGCCGGCGGTTGACGCGCCGTAGGGGAGACCCCTCCCCAACCCCTTTCTCTGCCCACGTCTGCGGATGCGTCGCGAGAGTGGCGCCATGGGTCGCGCCGAGGCGCTCCTCAAGACCTGGCGATTGAACCAAGACGACTCGAGTCTGGTCTCCCCTCTTCGGGCACCTGCGGAGCCGAAGCCGCTTCAGCGGGTGAGCGAGCCGGTGAGCCGGAAAGGGGCCGAGGGAGAGGTCTGCTCCGCCACCAACCTTGCTTGAAATCAACCTGCCAGTTCTGAATCAGGTACCTGAGCGATACAGACATCGAGGTCGTCCAGCAACCCGTCGATGAGCCGGAGGAACACCCCTTCGGGCTTTCCGACCGCCGTCACGATGTCGTGGATCTTCTCGCCAAGATCCGCCGGGCGGTTCGGGCAGCGGATTTCGGCGAAGGCGACGAGGCGCTTCTCGCCGGGGTGGAAGGCGAGGTTGATTGCGAAAAGGATGTCCCAGAACGACGCAAGCAGCGCCGTTGTCCGGTGGGCGACCGAGTTCAGATCGTCCCGGCGCACGGCCGAGGCGATCTGGTCGTGGTAGCTGGCGTGGGTCGAGCGCAGGATGGGGCGATTCTTCGCGATGATCGCGTCCCGGAGTTCGCGCGGGTAGGGGCGTCGCGCTACCTCCTGCAGGTCGGCGAACCAGCCGGTCGGGTCGGCCAGGGCAACGCTGTCCCGGACGCTGTCGGCCAGGCTGGTGGTGTAACCGATCGAGGCCTGATGCCGGGTGAGGACGCGGTCGAGGTCGTCCGCGATCCACGTCGTGGAGCGATGCATTGCCTCGATCAGGACGCCGCTGACGCCATCGATCCAGCCATCGTCGGTCTCCCAGAACTGACGGTTGAGTTCGATCTCCTGGCCGCCCAGATCGTTGATCGCCGCCAAGCGCTTCGCGGGGTCGGGTAGATTGTCGGCGTAGACGTAGAGATCGATGTCGCCCGGCGGGCCAAGCACCATGTCCGGCCAGCCGATCGCGGCTCGGCCAAGCGACCCGCCAAGGGCGACGGCCCGGACTCCGGGAATCGCTGACCATCGGTCGGCGATTCGCTGGGCAATGGTGACCATGTCGACGACTGGCAGTGGCATCGTCTCGCTCCACATACGTCGCCGCGAATGGCGATGACCGTGACCCTTGATCGGGGGCCACGGCCATCGACGATTGTCCAGAGAGCGCGGCAGTGATTAGCCCTGGAACGTCACGTCGAGGGTGATCTCGGCGTTGCCCGTTATCAGCTTGCTGATCGGGCAGCCGGCCTTGGCCTCGGCGGCGGCGGCCTTGAAGCCGGCCTCGTCGAGACCAGGGACCGTCCCGGTTAGCGAGAGGTGGGAGTAGGCGACGCGAAAGCCGTTGCCCTCTGCCTCCTTCTCCAGCCCCACGACCGAGGTTACTTCGAGCCGGGTCGGCGGCGTGCCAGCGCCTGCGAGTGCGAACGAGAGCGCCATGCCGTAACAACCCGCGTGGGCCGAGGCGATCAGCTCCTCCGGGGACGTGTTGCCGTTGGAGGCCTCGAAGCGCGACGGGGCGCTGATCGTCAGGTTGGAGATGGCTCCGCTGCCGACGTTGAGGGTACCGTGGCCCGTCGCGCCGTCGCCGTCCCAGACTACGGTTGCCGTGCGCTCGATCGCTGCCATTGGATTCATCCTTCTGGGCTACCGCCCGATATGAGGGACCGATGAATGTTCACCGGCCCCGGCTGCTGAGTGCTATCGCCACCGCCGGGGTTCCGCACGGTAGCTGCCAAACGCAAGCGACGATGTATGAGGAGCTACCCAACCCATCGCCGTTCGACCTGTCCCGATCATGACGGAGACGGATCCAGGTAGACGGTCTTGATCTGGGTGAAGAACTCGCGGGCAGCCTTGCCCTGCTCACGGCTGTAGGAGCTGCTGCCTTTGTAGCCGCCGAACGGGACCTGCGGCTCAGCGCCGGCCGTCTCGCTGTTGACGTGGACGATGCCGGCCTGGATCTCCTGGACGAAGCGAAGCGCCCGGGTCAGGTCGCGCGTGAACAGCGACGCCGATAGCCCGTAGCGAACGTTGTTGGCGACGCTGATCGCCTCGTCCATCCCGTCGACCGGGATCACCCCCAGAACGGGGCCAAACAGCTCATCCTGCCCAAGCGTCGAGGTCGGCGAGACATCGTTGAAGAGGGCCGGGGCGATGAAGTGGCCGCGGGCGTGGCCGGCTCCGTCCATTCGCGTCCCGCCGACCAGCAGTTCCGTCCCCTCGCTACGGGCGGCCGCGACACCGTCGGCGACGCTCTTCGCGGCGGCGGCGTTGATCAAGGGACCGATCTGCGTTGCGCCGTCCAGCCCGTTGCCGACGGTCAGGGCACCGATCTTCTGGGCCAGCCGCTCGGTGAACTCGGCGGCAATGTGGCGGTCGACGATCGCCCGGCTCGTAGCGGTGCACTTCTGGCCAGAACTCATCATCGCGCCGTTGATCACCTGCGTCAGGGCGTGGTCCATGTCCGCGTCCGCGAGAACGATCGCCGGGTTCTTGCCGCCAAGTTCGAGCTGGACCTTCTTGGCGTGCGACGTCGCCAGTTGCTGAATGTGCCGGCCGGTCGCGTCGGAGCCAGTAAACGAGATCGCGACCGAGCGCTCATCGGTGACCAGCCGATCGCCGAGCGCGCTGGCGCTGCCGGTGACGACGTTGAGGACACCAGGCGGCAGCCCAGCGTCGACCAGGCACTCGGCCAGCCGGATCGTGCAGAGCGGCGAGTCGCTGGCCGGCTTGATCACGACGGCGTTGCCGTAGGCCAGCGCCGGGACCAGCTTCCACGCCGGGATCGCGATCGGGAAATTCCATGGCGTGATGATCGTGATCACGCCGAGCGGCTCCCGCACGGTGTAGAGCATGGTGGTTGGGTTGGCCGACGGGTAAGTCTCGCCGCTCGGCTGCGAAGTCTCCCCGGCGAAGTAGCGCAGGATGGCGACGGCGCGCATCGTCTCGCCGGTGGCCTCCTTGAGTGTCTTGCCCTCTTCGCGAGTCAGCTCCCGGGCGATAGCTTCCGTTCGGCTGGCGAGGATCTCGGCGGCCTTGTAGAGGATGTTTCCGCGGGCGATGCCCGGCGTTCGGCGCCAGGCGGGGTAGGCAGCGGCGGCGGCCGAGAAGGCGGCGTCGAGGTCGCGGTCGTCCGAGGCGGCGTGATGCGCGACGATGTCGTCGGTGTCGGCCGGGTTGCGGTTCTCGAAGGTCTGACCAGAGGCGGCGGGCTGCCAGACGCCGTTGATCAGGTTGCCGGGCGCCGGGATGGCGATCGTGGTGGTCACGGGACGTCGCTCCTGTTTGCAAGATCGTTCGGGCCAGACCCATTCTGGCTCACGGCTGTCTGTCACGATCGTACCGTGTTCTGGACCAGCCGGCAGCAGACTCGACGCGAACGTCCAGGCGGACATCCGGGTTGGGATCAACCGATCGGTTGACGGGCGCTCCGCCAACCGGTTGCGTTTTGCCCATGCCGCGGACGATGCCATCTACCCCGCGAGTGCCCGATCATGGGGCAGCCGCTGCCGATTCCAGTGGCGGAACGAGGATCATTCAGGTACTCAGCGAGGAAGCACTCATGCCATCCTGTAGCGGCACCGCGATCGTCGTCGAGCATCTGCGCAAGACGTATGGCGCCCAGACGGCCGTCGAGGATGTCTCCTTCACCGTCCGCCAGAACGAGATCTTTGGCATCATCGGCCCCAACGGAGCCGGCAAGACCACGACGGTCGAGACGCTGATCGGTCTCCGGCAGCGGGATGGCGGCGACGTCTCCGTCCTCGGGCTGGACCCTGGTACGGATAGCTTCAAGCTTCGTGATCGGCTCGGAGTCCAGCTGCAGGAGGCAGCGCTGCCGGAGCGGATGACGGTCCGGGACGCCTTCGGGCTTTACAGCGCCCTCTATGAACGCTCAGTCCCATGGGAGCCGCTGGCCGAGCGCTGGGGGATCGCCGGGAAGCGCACCACCGCCTTCGGGAAATTGTCCGGCGGTCAGAAGCAGCGCCTCTTCATCGCCCTCGCGCTGCTGAACGACCCGGATATCGTCATCCTCGACGAGCTCAGCGCCGGGCTGGATCCGCAGGCGCGGCGGAACTCGTGGACGCTCGTCCGGGATATCCGTGACGCCGGCAAGACCGTCATCCTGGTCTCGCACTTCATGGACGAGGCCGAGGCGCTCTGTGACCGGATCGCCGTGATCGACCGGGGCCGGGTGGTGGCACTTGACACCCCGGCCAACCTCGAACGCGGCAACGACCGTCAGCTCCGTCTGCTTTTCACTGGGCCGGAGGACGTCGATCTGGCGGCGCTGGAGGGGCGGCCCGGCATCGAGGCGATCGAGCGAATCGGTTCGACGGTCACCGTGACGGGGCAGGGCTTCCTGATGGCGGAAGTCGCGGGTGCCCTGCGGGAGCAGGGTCTGGCGCCGCCGGACCTCCGGATGGACAGCGCCACGCTGGAGGACGTCTTCCTCCGACTGACCGATCATTCCGATGACGCGAGCCGGGAGGGGATCCAGCATGGCTGATCAGATCGCAGCACGAGCCGTCACGAACCGGACGACGAGACAGACTAGCTCGATGGGCATCGGACGGCAGGCTCGGATGACCTGGGCGATGACCGTTGCCGAGTGGCGGTTGCTGCTCCGGGAGCCGTCCGCGTTCTTCTTCACCCTGATCTTCCCGATCCTCCTGCTGCTCGTCTTCGGTGGGATCTTCGGGAACGACCCGGCCGACGGGTTCGAGGGTGTCGGACCTATGGACCGCTCGGTTCCGGCCTACTGCGTCCTGATCATCGGCACGCTGGCGATCTTCAACATCCCAATCCAGTTGGCAACCTACCGGGAGAACGGCGTCCTGCGCCGGCTCCAGGCGACCCCGATCCGGGCATGGATGATCTTCGCGGCCCAGCTCGCCGTCGGTTTCACCGTCACGGCCCTGGGGACCGTCCTGATGCTGCTGATCGGCGTCCTCGTCTTCGACCTCAACCTGCCGCAGCAGCCCTTCGCGACGGTAGGCGCGCTCGTCCTGGGCGTGATCGGGTTCTCGTCGGCCGGCTTCGTGATCGCCGCCCTGTGCCGAACGAGCCGGCAGGTCCAGCTCGTCGCGAACTTCATCTACTTCCCGCAGCTCTTCCTCTCCGGCGCCTCGCTGCCACGTGACCTGTTCCCGAACTGGCTGGAGCGCATATCCCAATGGCTTCCGCTCACCCAACTGACGCTGCTGGTCCAGGATCTCTGGGTTGGCGATGGCTGGCGGACATCCTCGATCATCTACCTCGTCGCGATGACGGTGATCGGGATCTCCGTCTCGGTCCGTCTGTTCCGCTGGGAGAAGTCGTGAGGCGATTCGGCCTGGGCGACGGGCGTCGTGCCGATCGCCGGGATCCAGCATCCAGTCGCGTTGACGTCCAGTCGGATGAACGGATCGCGACCGATGCCATCGAGCGCCTCTGGCCGGGGTTTAATCTGCTGTTCGCGGTCCTGACTGGGCTGTCGCTCGTGCTCGTACTCGGTGATGGGGAAAGCTCCTGGGCCCGGCGGCTGGTCGGGCTGCCGACCCTGGCAGTCTGTCTCGGGGCGTATCTCCGGCTGGTCCGCCCCTTCTCCGGGCTGGACAGGCCGTGCGGCTGGCGAAGTGCGATCTACCCGACGATCGCGTTCATGAGCGTCGTCGCGCTGGTCTCGATCCACAACTCGTACTGGTTCTTCAGCCTGGTGGTCTTCTTCCAGCTCTGGATGCTGTTGCCGCTCCGGGCCGCGGCGCCGGCCAGCGCCGCGCTCTCGCTGTTCCTCTGGGCGCACGGCTCGCTGGCCGATGGCGACGGGTTCCGCCCCTCAGCGGGTGCGATCCTGGTCTTCCTCGCTGCGGCCGCCGTTTCGACGATGCTTGGCGTGATGATCGCCGCGATCGCCCGGCAGAGTGGGCAGCGGCTCGATCTGATCCGGCAGCTGGAGGCCGAGCGACTGGCCCGCATCGAGGCCGAGCGCGAGGCCGGGGCGCTGGCCGAGCGGGCTCGTCTATCGCGGGATTTGCACGACACGCTGGCGCAGGGTTTTACCAGCATCGTCATGCACCTGGAGGCCGCTGACGCCGTCATGGCCGACGATGCATCGGCGCGCCGGCCGGTCGCTGATGCCCGTCGGATCGCCCGCGACAGTCTTGGCGAGGTCCGCCGGCTGGTCTGGGCGCTTCGGCCGACCCAGCTCCGAGACGCTGACCTGGCGGGAGCGCTCGACCGAATGGTCAAATCGTGGAGCGCCGAGCAGGGCATCGCGGCGACATTTCGGCTCGACGGTGGCATGGCATCGTTGCCGCCCGCCGTTGAGGTCACGCTGCTGCGGATCGCTCAGGAAGCGCTGACGAATATTCAGCGTCACGCCGGCGCGACGACGGTCGATGTCGTGCTGACCGTCTTCGACGAGGCCGTTCACCTCGACGTCCGTGACGACGGCAAAGGGTTCGAACTGGACGCTGCACCGGCCCCGGTGGGGGTCGAGACGGGCGGCTATGGCCTGCCGGGAATTCGCGATCGAGTCGCGGCGCAGGGTGGAACAGTCGAAATCGAGAGTGCCGTAGGCGGCGGTACGACCGTCGCTGTTGCCCTGCCGCTCCAGCCCGCTCGGGATTGCCAGGACGGTACCGCCCTGGATTGCGAACAGCCAGAATCAATGAGCACCCGGGTCGCCGACGGAACGGGCACGGATGCGTTGGTATCGGAGACAGTGCAGTGGCCGGCACGTCACGACCACCAGGCGGAAGGAGTTCCGGGGTCATGAGCGAGACAGGATCGAGGCCCCCGACGATCACGGTGCTGGTCGTCGATGACCATCCCGTCGTCCGTGCCGGTCTCCGGGAGATGCTCGCGACGGAACCGGACTTCGCGATCGTCGGCGAGGCGAGGGACGGCGAGGAGGCGGTCCAACTGGCGGAGTCGCTCCGGCCAGCTGTGGTTCTGATGGATCTGCGAATGCCCGTGCTGGACGGGGTCTCGGCGACCGGTCGGATCGTCGCGTTCGCGAAAGGCGTGACCCGGGTCGTCGTTCTGACGACCTATGACAGCGACGCCGATATCCTGCGAGCAGTCGAGGCTGGTGCCTCGGGGTATGTGCTCAAGGACAGCCCACGCGAGGAGCTGTTCCGGGCGATCCGGGCCGCGGCGGCTGGTAAGGCGGTGCTCGCTCCCGAGATCGCCGAGCGGCTGATGGTCCGCTTCCGCGAGCCAGCGGTCGAGGCGCTGAGCGAGCGGGAGCTCGACGTGATGCGCCTCGTCGCTGGCGGTGCGACCAACGCCGAGGCGGCCCGGCAACTCCGGATCAGCCAGGCGACGGTGAAGTCGCACCTCGTCCACGCCTTCCAGAAGCTCGGCGTCCCGGATCGGACCTCGGCGGTGATCGCCCTGCTCAAACGTGGCGACCTCTCGCTGGAAGAGGTCGCCGCGCCGGGGTCGCATTCAGTCGATCAATGAGGATCAGTCGGGAGGGTTAGTTCGTCTTCACCCACGCCAGGTAGTCGGCTTCGATGTGATCAGCCCAGGTGGGCCGGTCGATCTCCCCGGTGGTGTAGGTGCTCTGGTGCAGCCGGAGCTTGCCGAAGACATCGCGCTGACGCGTGTTCTCGGACTCCTCGACCACTTGCTGCGCAAGGTGCGGCGGCACGAACGAGAGCCCCTCCGGTGTCCCAAGAACAACGTCGCCAGGCATGACGGTGACGTCGTCGATCCGGATTGGCACATTGACCCCCGCCAGCGTGACCTCCCGGATCGGAGTCGGGTCCATGCCCTTGTGAAAGACGTTGAAGTTCTCCAGCTCACGGATGCGGACATAATCGCGGACGGCACCATTGATGACGATGCCGGCCCTCGTCTTGGAGGCAATCGCGGTGGAGAGGTTGTCGCCGATCACCGTTCCGTCGCGGATCTTCCCGAAGATGTCGACGACGAGGACATCGTTCGGTCCGAGCGAGTCGATCACCCAGGTGTTCTGGCCGCCGCTGCGTCCTTCGCTCTCGCCGATGCTGGCGACGACGTCATGGAAATCGGGGCGGATCGGGACGAACTGGGCCGTGACGACGCGCCCGACCAGGATCCGGTCCGGGTGCATGTTCATCCAGCCACCTGTGAACTGGTACTTGTACCCGTGGCCGGATTCCATCGTCCCCCACGCCTCGTCGTTGGTCACGAGTTTCATCCGCTCAAGGAGGTCATCCGGCACCATCGGCCGGCCATCCGGCATTCGGCCAAACGGGTTCGTCGGCGTCAGCGCCGTGATCCGGTCCGGCGTGTTGAAGATCATCGAGGTGAAACTCCCCCGGCCGGGTCACCGCGGTGTTTCCCGGCCTGTGTCTTGAGACGACGCGGCCCGTCCGCGACGACATGCCGACATCCTATCGCAGTTCGCGGTCGTTCGGTTCGGTCGATGCCCGGTGCGCTGAGCCGCCAAGACGGTAGTCGTCGTCCTGGCTCAGTAGGTCGGGCAGCACCTCAACGGTGGAGAAGCACCCCATGACCCGGCGGGATGTCGAGTGGCCACGGGGACAGCCCCAGAGCTGATAGCGGTTGCGCTGGCCGGTCGGGTTCGGGGTCCGGTCGACGTGCGTTGTCAGGATCACCAGCCGGCGGTGGCAGGTCGGGCAGTAGGGGGGACGGTCGTCTTCGGTCCGGGTCGAACGTCGCGGGGTCAGGGAGGACGCATCGGGAACGATCTTGATGCGCGGATCACCGGCGCCCGAAAAGCTCACGTCTATCTCCACGTCAGCCGGGTCACGGGCTGACTGTCAGGTCGCGGGACCGATCTATCGCAGGCTCGTACACCGGCGCGGGAGCAGATGGCCGTCGTGACCCGTCAGGTCATGGGCGTCGATGACTGCGGTCTTGGCCGGACGGCGTTCCCGACTGGCGGGTGAGGTTGCCGTGCCCCGCATCTACGAGGACTAGGGTGACAGCCCGACGGTCACGACAACAATGGCGCCGGCTTGTCCAAAGGTCCCGGTCGATCCTGACAGCCTGCCCATGACCCTCGGGTTCGTCGCCAGGCTTCCAAGGCAGCCCTTCGGCGGGTGCGATCGACGGTCTCTGTCCAGGGCCAAGAACCGAAACTGGAGATGGGCGAACCGCAGATCCCCAGTTAATACCTATGACGCGGTCGTTCAACCCGTAAGTGCACGATCCTCGACGTCATGAGAGCTGGGAAGAAGTCCGCTCCGGAAAATCGTCGAGTTGCCGGGCAGCTTCAGCGCCCGGTCCAGAGGGTTCAATTCCTGGAACTCCGCCAGCAGAGAAACATCCCCTAGTGGTCTGTCAACGATCATGTGTTGGGACATGGCGTCCCCTTTCGCAGCGCGGCTCCTCGCTCCGGGTACCGGCGGAGCCGAAGCCGCTTCAGCGGGTGAGCAAGCAGGTTAGCCGGAGCGGGGCCGGGGGAGAGGTCTGCTCCCGGCCAGCCAATCAGCCGTGACAGACCACTAGTCCACCATCCGGAGCTGAGCGGCGGCGGGGTGGATCGCCGTCAGGACGGGACGGGTCATGTGGCCGCAGGCGACGACGGCCTGACCGGGCGCAAGGCCACGGACGGTCTGCCAGAGGCTGTCGTCGACCCCACTGACGGATTGGCGTAGGTCGCTGATCGCGGCCGGGTCGGCGACCTTGTGGATCACCCAGTTGTTGATCAGTGCCGAGACCTGGGGGGCGAGATGCTGCGGGAGCTGGGTGACGAAGGCCAGCCCAAGCCAGCGCTTGCGCCCCCGCTTCGCGATCCGCTCGACCTGCGCGAACAGGACCGGCATCTTCGAGACCCGGTTCCGGGCGAGGAACTCGTGGGCCTCCTCGATGACGACCAGTGTCCGTGGTGGCCCGTCCGCCTTGCTGGACCGCTCATAGGCGGTGTAGCGCCGCTCCTGGGCCGTCTGGACGCCTCGGAGCAGGTCGGCGATGACGATGTTGCGCAGGTCGGTCCCATCGATATCGGACAGGTCGAAGATATTGACCCGGCCCGGCTCCAGCAACGTGTCGAGATCGAGTGGGGCGGCCTGTCCACGGACCGTGTCGAAGACCCGGAGCCGCTGGAGCCGGGCCAGTCGGCTCTGAACCGCTTTCCAACTCACCGGGCTGGTCGGCTTGCGGTTGCGGATCTTTCCCAGGATCGCCGGGGACTGGTCGGTGATGTTCGGCTCGCGAATCACCGGCTCACCCTTGTCCGCGACATTGATGAACGCGCTGATCAGGTCTCGCATGATCGAGAGGGTGACGCCCGGGCAGCCCTGCTCGAAGTCGTCCAGCTCAGCGATGTCGATGGTCGGGATCACGCCCCGGATCCGCCCTTCACTGACGAGAGACTTGGCGATGTCATAGGCTTGAAGGTAGCGCTCCTGCTGAACTTCGTTCAAGTCAAGGATCTCGGCGACGGTGTAGGGTGACAGATCGCTGAACCGGAGGCTGAACTCGTGGGAGTTCGGGTGAGCCTCATTGGTCGTGTCGCGGCCGACCAGTCGGTAGAGGTGCGTTCCAGGGATACCGGCCGGCTCGCGGCCGTCGTGGGCGAGCAGGCGCACCATCGTCGGGTCGGTCGTCGGCTCGTGGACGTGGGTGTATTCGCCTTCGACATCGAGCAGCACGATCGCCAGACCGGCCCGCTGACCCTCCGCCAACAGCCCGGCCACGGTGGTGGACTTGCCGCCACCGGTGGTCCCGACGATGCCGAGATGCCGGGGGAGGATGTTCTTGCTCTGGGACGGCAGCCCGACGGGAACATTGTCATGGCCGACGGCGCGACCGAGCCGGATGTCGCCCGAGACCTGGAGGACGCGGGTCGTCTCCTCGTCGTCCAGGACGCTGACGGGGCTGCCGGGCAGGGGCCGGAACCGGGGCGCCTGGATGACGAGGTTGATCTCCTCGCCGAGGAGTTCGACCTTGATCCGGCCGTGGTACTGCGGCTGGAACGGTTGGCTGCGGACGCTGGTCGTGACGATCAGGTTTGCGTCGGCCCGAAGCCCGTCCGGCTCGGCGAACGGCCCGCCGACCACGAGCCCGAGGTAGGTGCGCTGGTCGCCACTGACGATTCGGACGAGCGCCTGGCTTGGCGTCGCGGCGATGTGCTCCCGGGGCAGCAGGACGGTGATTGTCCCGTCCTCGCTGTTCGGCAGGTCGTACATCGTGTGCCCGACGACGCCGTTGACCGTATCCGGGACCCAGGGGTCGAGGCCGTTCGCCGCACCGGTCTCCTCGAGTCGCGGTGCGGTCTCTCGTGGGGTTGCGCTGCTGGTCCAGTCGTCGGCGAGGGTTTCTGCTACGGGTGATGCCGAGGGAATCGTCGCGACGGGCGTCGCGGGCCTGGGCTGCTCGACCGACTGATCGCTTTTCGCCGGAGCCGACACCAGCTCGCGCTCGTCCGCGGGCTCGACGGTCGCCTCGTCGGTCAGCTCATCGAGGTCGTCGGGTGGCGGAGTGGGCGTTGGTTCAGTGGGCAACTCGGCCTTCAGGGGCGGCCAGAACGACGGCGCCTCCTGCTCTTCGTCCTTCGCTACCTGCGCCTTATCTTTCGGGGAGTTGAACCAGCTACGAACCATCGTCCTCGTCCTCAGTCAAGACCGTAACGCGGGTGCGCTCCGGCATCGAGATAGGCCAGCCGGGTAGTCTCGGCAAGCTCGCTGGCCGGGAACATCCCGCGGCAGACCTGTTCAGCCAGGTCCAGGAGCATCGGGAACGCCCGGTGCTCATGCAGGACACTATCGGCGATCGCGACCAGTGCCGCCTCGTGGATATGGTCCTGATGCCCATAGAAAAGCCGCGGGGGACCGATCTCTGAGGCACGGTAGACGCCGAGCCGCAGGACCGGGGCGGTCTCCGCGATGAACGTCTCCACCCGCGAACGCTCGCGACGGGAGTAGTTGGCACGATCTACCAACGATCGGAGCCTGGGCAGGCCGTCGTCGACGATGGCGTATTCCAGCGGCTTGAGCGCGTGGCCAATCGTCATCAGCCCGCGCTCGCGGGTATCCGGCGAGACGAAGACGAAGCGACGGTGGCCGTTGATCAGGCGGTCCAGCAGGTCGACGCTGCGCAGCGCCAGTTCCATGCTCCCGCCGCCCGTGACGAGCTCGAACGGGATCGGGTTGCCGGACCCCATGCGCCACGGTGCCGTCGCCTGGTCGGTTAGGGCCGAGCGCTCGGCGTACGAGAGGATGCCGCGCCGGGCAAGCTGGCTGAGGCGTTGCTCGGCGACACTGTCCTCGGCCGCGCCGGCCTGCCGCTGGCGGATCACCCGGAGTGCCAGGTCCTCGACGTCTCCTGCTGAGAAGCGCAGGTCACGCCGGAACAGGCGATGTCCCCATGTTCCCCGGTCGCCCTGGTAGTTGACGAGGCTGACGCCGAGCTGGGTGACGGTCAGGGCCAGCGTGTCGTGCGCGGCGACGGTGCCGCGGGAGGCCTCGACGCCGCCGTTGAAAAGGATCGACTGGTGGGCGCGACGGAGCTCGTCGAGTGTCAGGTGGTAGACGCCGGCCTGCTCTGGCCGGCCAGGTCGCTGGCTGATATGCGGCAGAACCCTGCGTCGAATCTCGTCGAGGTGGGATTCCTCATCCCGGGCCGCGGAGACGATCTCGCGCTCGAGCTGATGGTAGAGGGCGATCATATCGCCACCCCTCGGCCAGGTCGACATGTCGAGCGCCTGAGCCAGCGGCTCACTGAACGCTCGCTGAAAGGCGGCGTCGTCGATCAGCTCGTTGTCGACCATCAGACTGTCGTACCCGTCGCCGGGGCCGATCGCACCGTTCGGCTCGTGTCCGGAAATCGACATGGCTCGCCTTCATCCTGGGGTTGAAACACCGCGTACCGGTCAGGGTACCGCAGCGTCAGCCGGGACGGAGCCATTGTCGTTGGATGATGGTCGTCGTTATCCGAGCCAGGAGACGAAGGTCGGCGTGGGCTGAAAACGTCGCGTCAGCCGCCGGGCGTACTCCGGTGCCGCGCCCTCGGGCAGCCGAAACCGCGTGACGAGCAGCCGGGTGGCGTCGGTCTGGTTCCAGGAGCTAGGCAGCGCGGCTCGGACGGATGCCAGCGGGGCGAGGAGTTCGCAGGCGAGTTCGTCGGCGAGGGCCTCGCGTGCGAGGACCGTAGCGGAGGCGACGAAGTTGGCATCCCGGGCGAGGAGATGGACGAACGGCTGGAGGGCCTCCCCGTGCAGCGCGGCGGCGAGGCGCTCGGGGAACGTCGCGTTCCGAACGCCGTCGAACACCTCGTGGGCGCCATCGCCGATCAGGCGGGTGCCATGAGCGCGAGGACCGTAGTAGTCCAGAAGGAGGTGGGCGGCCTCGTGGGCAATCGTGAACTCGCGCTCATCGTCCGGGTCGCTGGCGTCGACGAAGATGAGGCCGCAGCCAGCTGAGGCCACCGCGCAGCCACGCAATCGCCGGTTCGGGTCGTCGATTGGGACCGTAAATCCCTGTCCGGCCATCCAGGACTGGATGGTTGCGATCGAAAGGGCCGGCTGGGTCTCGACGCGGACCGAGTGAGCCCATGAGACCGCGATCCGGACTGACCGTGGGTCACGCGGCTCCATTCCAGCGTCCGCCCAGAATCGATCGGCGATTCCGACCAGTTCCGGGCGGGTCACCGATGGTTGTCCTCGGGCTGCTCGGGCTCGTTTGCCTCACGCAAGCGGACCTCGGCTGGGGAGAGCGTCTGATCATCATGGTCCCGGGCGGCCGCGACGATCCGCCGGGCGGCAGGAGAACCGATGAAAGCAGCTCGGCTCTCAACTGTCCGGAGCAGTTGCATCAGTTGCAGGTCAGGGACGGCGTTGGCCGCGGCAATCGCCCGTACATCAGCGGCGAAGCGGTCCTTCCGGGGCCGGCCGGCCAGGCTGAGGCGGTCGAGCGCCTCAATCGTCAGTCCCAGGTGGCTAGCGAGTTGCTCGTGACTCCAACCCTCCTGCTCCCGGAACGTCCGCAACTGACTCCCGAGGGACAGCTCCTGCTCGGAGAGGTGGTCTCGAAGCCAGGCGAGCTGGTTCGCCGTCGGGGGAGTTGGAATGAATGTGTCCTCGTCCGCTTCGTCTTCCAGGCGAGTCGCGGCGAGATTCGCGTCCTCGTTCATCGTTCGTCCTCCCGCATTCGGCGAAGTCGTTTCGCCAGTCGATCCTTCAGTTTCTGGACCACCTGGACCTGCTGATCCGATGGCAGACCGTTGATTCCCAGAGCGCTGGCGAAGACCTCCGTCAGGCGCTCCCCCGCAACGTACTGCAGGTCGAAGACGATGCCCTCGTCGTCCGTCGTGACGACCCGTTGCCGAATCGCAGTGACCCGGGCCTGACTCTCGACGGACAGGAACGTCTCCTCGGGACCAGGTTCGTCCGAGGAGAGGTTCCCACCCACGTCCTGCTTTCCGACATCATCGACGTTGCCATCGATCGGCGCACCGAGGCGGATCGGCCGTGGTTCACGAGTGACCTTCGCGAAGTAGTTCTTCAGGTCTCCCTTGAGGTCCATCATCAGGTAGCCGTAGAGGCTCTTGCCGCGGGACGGGTCGAACCGCTCCGGCTGCCTGAGCATGGCCTCGATGACGTTCATCGCCAGCGTGTTGCCAACGTCATCCCGGATCACAGTGTCGAAGATCTTGCTCGAGGCGTAGCCGGCCAGACGGTTGAAGCAGCTCAGCCAGAACTCCTGCTGAGCAACCGGGTCACGCTCCAGCAGGCGTCGGTGCAGGGCAAACCCCTTCGGATCGTCATCGATCGCGCTCACATCGTCGGGCAGATCGTGTCGGTCGGTCATCGTTGCCTCCGGGCACGCGGGGGATCGGGCGCGCTGCGTCCCACGATGATAGCAACCTGCGCAATCCATGTGCGCCGTTGTCAACGTCCGGTACCAGGCGTTTCCAACGGCAGGGGACGGGCTCCCCGGTTCTGAGGAGCCCGTCATCATGATTCCTGAGAGCACGGATCGATTCGCGCTGGCCGTCGCCCCTTAGCCGTCCCAGGCGCGGAAGACGGCGCAGGCGTTCTGGCCGCCGAAACCGAACCCGTTCGCGAGCGCCGCCCGGACGGGAAGTTCCCGCATGACGTTCGGTGTGTAGTTCAGGTCGCACATCGGGTCCGGCGTCTCGAGGTTGATCGTTGGCGGGATCTTCCCGTCCCGGATGGCGAAGACACACGCCATCGCGGAGACGGCGCCCGCCGCACCAAGGAGGTGACCAATCATCGACTTGTTGGCGGAGATCGTCAGCGCGTCGGCGTGACCAGCGAACGCCTTCCGGATCGCCTTGGTCTCCGCCGCATCACCGATCTGGGTGGCGGTGGCGTGGGCGGCGATGTAGTCGATCTCCTCGGGCTGAAGCCCGGAGCGCCTGACGGCCAGCGTCATGGCCCGGGCTGCGCTCTCACCGCTTGGGTCTGGTGCGGTGAGATGGAACGCGTCGGCCGTATACGCCCCGCCCGAGGCGACCGCGATCGGCGTCGCCCCACGAGCCAGCGCGTGCTCCTCGGTCTCGAGGACCATCACGACCGCGCCCTCGGAGAAGACGAACCCGTTGCGGTTGGCGTCGAATGGTCGGCTGGCGGCGCCTGGGTCACCGTCCCAGCGGCTGAGGGCGCCCATGTGAGCGAGAGAGGTCAGCGCCACCGGCGACAGGGCCGCCTCCGTTCCGCCGGTCAGAATCACGTCAGCGTCGCCACGCTCGAGGGTATGGACCGCGTCGACAAAGGCCTGGGTCCCGGCGGCGCAGGCGGCGACCGACGTCATCGTGGGACCCTTGATGCCGAAGCTGATGCCGACCTGGCTGCTGGCCATATTGGGCGCGAACATCGGGATCAGGAACGGTCCAACGCCACGCCGGCCAATCGCGAGGGAGTTGCGGGTCTCCTCCTCGATCAGCGGGACGCCGCCCCCGCCGGTGTTCAGGACGATCCCAACGCGTTCCCGGTTGTCGTCGTTGATCGCCAGGCCGGCATTCTCGATCGCCTCGCGAGACGCGGCCACCGCGAACTGGGCGAAGCGAGCCATGCGCTTGGCCAGCTTGGCGTTCATGTGATCTTTTGGAACGAAATCGGGGACCTCGCCCGCGATCTTCACTTCCAGGTCGGACGTGTCGAAATTCTGGATCGTCCGGATACCCGAATGACCGGCCAGCAGTTCTCGCCAGAGCGTCTCCGCTCCGATCCCGAGGGGAGAGACCGCTCCCACCCCTGTAATCACGACTCGCCGCGTCACGGTATTCGCCCTTTCGTAGGTCTCGAATCGGGAGATCCCATGTGCCGACCGCGATGGTCGAGCGGTCGAGCCGGCACGGTCCAGCAACGTCCTCCGGCCCGGACTGGCCGGAGCCTGACGTTCCAAGCCCGGGACTCCGGGCAATTCAAGCCGTCAGTGTACGTAACAGCTCGGATCATCGCCACCGCACCGGCGACATTGGGAGAAAGGTTAGCGGGTCGGTTCGCCGCTGAGCACTTCCTGACCCGGAATGACCGTCACATTCCGGTCGATTCGGCGGATCAGTCCACCGAGAACCTTTCCGGGGCCGATCTCGACGAACGTGGTCGCGCCACGGGAGACCATCTCACGGACGGATTTCGTCCAGTTCACCGGCTGCTCGACCTGCGTCGTCAGCTCAGACGTGATCTCGTCGACGGTCTGGATAGCCTTGCCCGTGACATTGGCGACGATTGGCACGCGCGCCGTCCGCATGGGTGCGTCGGCGATCAGCTCACCGAGTCGAACGGCGACGCTGCTCATCAATGGGGAGTGCGACGCGATGCTGACTGGAAGCCGCAGCACCCGCTTCGCCCCTGCCTCCGTCGCCAGCTCCATCGCCCGGGTGAGGGCTGGCAGCTCCCCACTGATGACGACCTGCCCCGGGCAGTTCGCGTTGGCGACCGTGACGATCCCGTGATCCGAGGCCCTCCGACAGATCTCGTAGAGCTCCTCATCGTCGAGTCCGATGACGGCGGCCATCCCGCCGGGCCGCTCGATCCCGGCCTGCCGCATCAGCGCGCCACGCTCCTGAACGAGCCGGAGCGCCACTGGGAAGTCCATCACCCCCGCCGCTACCATCGCCGTGAACTCGCCGAGCGAGTGTCCGGCGACGACGATCGGCATAACGGTTCTGCCTTCGCTCAGGGCACGCTCCCGGATAGCTTCGAGGATCGCCACGCTGACGGTGAGGATTGCGGGCTGGGCCGTCGCCGTATCCTCCAGGACCTCGGCCGGAGCGGTCAGGCAGAGGTCGGTCATGGGCCGACCAAGCACCCGATCAGCCTCGGCGAAGATCGCCCGGGCTGCTGGCGACGCGTCGTGGACGGCCTGACCCATACCAGGTTGCTGACTGCCCTGACCGGGAAAGACGAAGGCCAGTTTGTCGGCCGGAAGATCAGACAGGTGCACGCAAGACCCTTTTGCTGAATCGACGGATCGGCGACGTGATCGCCGGAAGGCTGGCCCTCTCGGACCAGTGTTGTCCGGTCACGGCATCGGGTCAGTATCCCGCCTGCCAACGGGCAATACCAGCGAGCGCTGACACCCTGACGATCGTTACCCAGCTACGTCGCTGTGAGCTGGAAGGGGAGACATGACGGCGCTCGGGTCCAGACGGTGCAGCAGATCCAGCCCCAGCTTCGCCCGCCGGACGCGCTCCCGGGTCAGGACGATCGCCGTTGCCTCCAGGTGGCTGCCAGCCGGGTAGATATTCGGTGCGTTTCGCAGCCCGAACTTCACGTAGACGGGAGACGCAACGCGGATGATCTCAGCGATCTCGTAGTGGCGGATGAAGCCACCAATGTCGTCCGGCACTTCAATATAGATGTCGAGCGGGATCGTCGTCGCCTGCCGGATGGCGGCGAGGTGGGCAAGCGACAGGTCGGTAGGCACGTTGTAGGTCGTCATGCCGTTGTCCGCGAGGAGCCGGATCGAGACGGGGTTGCTGGCCGCCATCATCACGGACCCTTTGAGAATCAGTTCCGGGGGCAGATCGCCGGCCCGCTTCATCGCATCGAGAACCCAGAGCAACCCCTCGTCGGTGATCAGCACGCTCGTGATCTCGTGCTCGCAGGCCCGCCGGACATCGTCGACGGCGTGGACGAGCTGATCCATTCCCCGGATCTTCGGTGCGACGACCCGGCCGGCCGCGGAGTAGCTCATCGCGCCGGTGTCCCAGCCCGCCCGGGGACCGACGAACAGGCTGACCTCGATCCCGCGCTGTCGAGCAAGGGCGGCGATCTCATCGAGTTCATCGTCCGTGAGCAGCATCACTCCGCTGCCCTGGCTGACGCGGTGGATCGGAACGTTCAAGGCGTCGGCCGTCTCATAGACCGCGCGGATGCAGGCTGGTCCCTCGACCGACGGGATCTCAACGCGGTACTGCCCCCCGTCGGCGAAACGATGAGGCGAATCGGGCAGGTCATGGGCGTCGGAGCCCGGCATTCCCAGATGGTCTCGCAGGAAGGCACGGGTCTGGTCGAGTGGGTTCGTCGCAGATTCCATCGGTCCTGATCCTCCGTCATCGAAAGGAAGCCTGGCCTTCATCGATGAGGCGCTGGCTGACAGCAAGCTCAATCCTACCGCTGCCTGTCCGAACCGGGAAGCACTCCCTGTCGTCAACGTCTTCCGGAAGTCGTCCACCGGCTCGTCAGCCAGTCTGCAACTGGTGCGGTTCACACGAAGGACTTCCTGGGACGCGAGGCTATCGTCGCCTCTCATCTGTCATCCGCAGGTCGCAGCAGTCCCATCGTGCCGGTCAGCCAGTTCCGGACACCCGCAGGGTTTAACTGCACCCTTATCGGATGGACTCTCACGTGACTAAAGTACCTATCAACAGGGGGAGCATCGAGAGCAGATCCGCATGTGCGCTCTGAAAGGTCGTTCTGGTCCGGTGAAGACCCGAAGTTTCCGGTTAATGGAGGCAGCTCATCACCTGTTCGGCTGTTCGTTGATAGTACCTATTGACTATGACTTTCGGATGAGTAGAATAGGACTAGTGGCGATTAGCACTAGGCTGATCGGGTGACCCAGATGGTTCATCTCTGCCAGGAGCGGCCCTTGGGGCGCCCTCGAAGGACACGTCCGAAGTAGCAGAGGTCACGGGAAACAGGATGAAACCGGTGTTGCACAGGCGACACCGCAGCAGGAGCCTGCCATGGACCCTGGTGATCATCTTCCGGTCGTCTCTCTCCGGAAACGCCGCCGTGTTGTCTCTGGCGCTGGTCGCTGGGCAACTATTCAGAGGAGATCCCGACCACATGGCTGACACGACCACCAAGACCCAGACCGCGACCATCAAGAGCATCATGGCCGGGGGCGTCTGGCGCTCCCGCCGCGTCATCGCCGCGGTCGCCATCACCGCTGGCGTCGCCTTCGGCGCCTTTGGGGCCAGCGTCCCCCAGGCGGATGCGTCAATTGGCTGGTGCCGCGGCTGCACGGGACTTTCGGGCGCCGCTGAGCCGTCGGTCATCGGCAAGAATGCCGTGTACACGATTCGCCACAACGTGTATGCTTCCGTTAACTAGTCACCGGCCATGACGCTGCTAATGTCCTGGCCCGAGCAAATGCGCCTCGGATCGCTGGACAGAAGCAGGTCGGTCAGGGCAAAAAGATGGGTTCAGTGCCCGCCGCTCTCAGGTTGTACATTCTCATTTGCGCAGTCCTCGGTGTGGTTGCGGCGGTCGTTCCGCCGTTAGTCGCACCGAGTTCTTTTGCTCAACTAAACATATTGTCCACAGTTGTCCTGATTGCGTTGACGGTGCTCGCCATTCGTTTCCCGATTGTCGTTCGTTCCGAAGTTGAGCTGTTCATGGTGGCTGTGCCCATGACAGCCATTGTCTTGACGACGCCTTTACCGCTGATTGGATCAATCGTAGGAATCGCTTCGCTCTCTGGCTATCTTCTCCTTCGTCCTGAAGATCCTGTCGAAACCGTTTTCAATGTTAGTCAGGCCATACTGCATCTCACGTTGACGGGGGCGGTTTATTCCCTCCTCAGAGAGCAAGCCTGGCTTGGCCCGCAACTGACTGGAATCGGAACGATCGGAGCCGTGGTCTTCACCGGGTTGGTGCTGATCGTCTCAAATTATGGTCTCGTATCGGGCGCCGCTGCCCTTCAGATGGGCGTCAATATCTTTCGGGTCTGGCGAGCGCATCTGCTTCGCGATCTTCCAACTGAACTGACTCAGGTTGGTATCGGGGTCGTTGCCGCCATCCTCGTCCTGGTCGAACCGTTGGCCGTGCCGATTCTGGCCGTCCCAGTCGTGCTGATTTCGATCTCGTCGCGCCGGGCATCGCAGCTGGAGACGGACACGCATGATGCGCTGAAGCGACTGGTGGAACTGCTCGAACTCCGGGACGCTTACACGGCCGGTCACTCTCGCCGGGTGGCGGAGACATCGCGAGTGCTTGCCCTGAAGCTTGGCTTCACCCCGGAGGAAGCGGTGGTGATCGAGAGCGCCGGGGAGGTCCACGACATCGGCAAGATCATCATCGAGCCCGGGGTCCTCCACAAGACGGACCGCCTCACCGACGAGGAGTTTGCCCTCATCAAGCAGCATCCCGTCTTCGGAGCCAGCATCGTCTCGACGTTCGCCTCCTATGGCAACGGTCACCTCATGGTGCGTCACCACCATGAGCGCTGGGACGGCGCCGGCTACCCCGATGGGCTCGCCGCCGAAGCCATCCCGATCGGGGCCCGCATCATCGCGGTCGCGGACTCCTATGACGCAATGACCAGCGCTCGATCCTACCGTGGCGCGATGTCCCACGAGCGGGCGGTGGCGATCCTCGTGGATGGCGCTGGCATGCAGTGGGATCCGGCAGTGATCGCTGCCATGTTGAACCACCTCGGCGTCGAGTCGACCGAGAAGCTCCAGTGGCCCCGAATGTCGACGACAACTGCCTCGGCCGATCCGTCACACGCGCCGTCGGTCTAGCACGCCGGGGTATGCGGGACGATCACCGTGGATTGGGACCGGCAGGTCGACGAGCTGAGACCTGGCTGGTGAGGTCTCAGGATTCATTGCGGATCACCAGCGAGGCGTTCTGGCCACCAAGCCCAAATGAGTTCTTCAGCGCCCACTCAGCTGACGTCTCTCGAGCCAGCACGGCGACGACGTCGAGCTGGACCGGGACGTCCGGATCGTGGTGATGGAAATTCCGCGTGGGTGGGATCGAACCATGGACGAGGGCCTGGATCGTGGCGACGGTCTCGATCGCACCCGAACCACCCATACAGTGCCCAAATGCTCCTTTGAACGAGGTCACCGGGATGGACGCGGCCCGCTCCCCGAAGACGTCAGCAATCGCGATCGCTTCCGCGAGATCGCCGGCTGGGGTCGAGGCAGCGTGCGCGTTGACGAACTCGATCTCTTCTGGCGTCACCCTGGCGTCAGCAATCGCGTTGCGCATTGCCCGGGCGGCTCCGGAGCCATCGGGGAGTGGAGCGATCGGATGGTAGGCGTCATTGGTCGTGGCGTAGCCCACGATCTCGGCGTAGATCCGGGCCCCGCGCCGCTCGGCTCGTTCCCGATCTTCAAGAACAAGCATCCCGCAGCCCTCCCCGAGGACGAATCCGGCTCGCGTCGCGTCGAAGGGCCGGACAGCGGCGCCCGGGTCGTCGTTGCTGTCGGTGACGAGCGCCCGCATAGCGGCGAATCCGGCAATGAAGAACGGGTTGCGATGCGACTCGACCGCGCCGGCGACCATGATCGGCGCCCGGCCATTTCGCACGGCCAGGAACGCGTCGCCAATGGCCTGAGCGCCGGTTGAGCAGGCCGTCACGACCGTGGAACTTGGGCCACCCATCCCGAACCGGTGCTGAACCGTATACGCCGCCAGGTTGTGGGGAAACATGACATGGAGGTGAGGTGGGACCCGGCTCGCTCCTCTGGCCAGGAACGTCTCATAGGCGGGGAGAAGATCGTCGTAGGTGCCACCGAGGCAGGTTCCCATCAGGGCGCCGCCCTCGAAGAGGGCCGCCGACTCCACGGGCTCGAGATCATCGCCGACCAGCCCGGCGTCGATCAGCGCCTCGCCGGCCGCCTCGACCGCCAGGCGTGAGAACCGGGAGGTCGTTCGGGCCACTTTGCCGGTCAGGAAGCGGCCTGGCTCGGTAGCGTCTTCGATATCGCCCCGGAGGACGCAGCCGTACTCGTCCGGGTCCAGGCCTGGGACCCGAGCAATGCCAGTCTCGCCAGCGACGAGCCGTTGCCAGGTGGTGATCGCGTCGGGACCGAGCGCGGTAATGGAACCAAGACCAGTGACGACCACGCGGCGAGATTCGACGGAGGATGACGGGCGTTCGCTGGACACAGCAGGGCCTTTCCTACGGACGTTCCACGGGGCAGCCCCCACAGTCGTCTGTCGATCAGTATCCCGCGCGACGTGACGCGGCGCGTTGATGGCAGAGAATCGCCGCGAAGTATACGCCTCATAGCAGGTCCAGACCGTGTGGATGATCGGGTGTTGCGCAACCCGCCAAAGGTCATAGGAGAAATGGGGGACTGAGATTATCCAGCCGGGGCGGATACAGTGGGACAAGTTACGGGGACTCCCGCTCCAAAGCAGCAGAATCCTGACCGCGTCCGTACGCCGGCAACCCGCGTGACATGTATGAACGATGAGCCGTCGCATTGAGATGCAAATGAGGGTCAAGCCATGTACAGACGGCGTCTGCTCATCGTCGACGATCATCCGTTCTTCCGGGTCGGACTCCGACGCATACTCTCGTCCGACGAGCGAATGACGGTCGTCGGTGAAGCGGCGAGCGGGTATCAGGCGCTGCATCTGGCCGAGGTCGAGCGTCCCGACCTGGTGATCATGGACGTGCAGTTGCCCGGCGTCACGGGGCTCCAGATCGCAAACGCCCTCCGGCGGCAGCTTCCGAATGTCGCGATCATCTTCCTGTCGATGCATGTCGATGACGAACGGCTTTTCGCCGCGATCCGAGCTGGCGCACTCGGGTTCCTCACCAAGGATAGCGATCCCGCGACGATCATCGATTCGGTCATGGCCGTGCTCGACGGTGAAAATCTGCTACACCAGTCTGTACTCAGGAGCCCGGCCCTTGCCCAGAAGGTCCTGCGGGAGTTCCGGACGATGGGACAGGGTGGGGAAAGCCTGGACACTGGTCCTACGCTGTCGCCCCGCGAGCTCGAGGTGCTGGACTGCCTGATCATAGGAAATTCCAACAAGGAGATCGCGTCGCGGCTCTTCATCACGGAGCAGACCGTCAAGAACCATATGACGTCGGTCCTGCGCAAGCTTCAGGTCGACGACCGCGTCGCCGCCCTTCGGTACGCAGTTACCCAGGGTTGGGCAGAGATCGGCCCCCAGCCCTACGCGGCAGTCCAGCTAGTTCCCGAGGAGCCGGCTGCTCGATCCGGATGAGCGACCACCTTGCCTGCGCCGGGTCCGCCACTCGACTAGCGCGAAGGATGTCTTGTCCGCAGATCCGGTGATCGATGTAGATTAGCGACAGGTCGGAAGGCAAGGCGTGGGCATCGATGCCGCGAGACGATGACTGGACGGCTACTGGACTGAGATCAGTCCGGTATCGCCCGACCTTCCTGAGCATGAATTGTCAGGGTATTGTTCCATTTGTTCATCTATTGGACGGTGCTGGTCATTGCTTGTTCGCCGGGTCTGCGGACGGTTGATTCCCAATAGTTGACGTTAGTCCCACGATGGAATGGCGCGGGAACGCCACGATCCGACCAATATTCTGACAAACGGCTGCACGGGTTGCGAAATGATCATTTGGTAGCTAGGATAGGCCGGGAAATCGAACCACATCCTGCGTCCATCGACTGACAACGACACCAGAAATCTCTGGTCGGTCTGAGCAAAAGGCCGGTCTTGTTCTGGAAACGCGCGGCCCAGGTGGTGCCGAGGTAGCGAACCACTCGATCCGGCAATCCCGGGTCATGATTGGAGAACCGGAATTGACGGGTATCGACACGCTCGACGAGCGGATCATTGACGAACTTCAGACGAACGGCCGGCTCACGATGAAGGCGCTCGCCGAGCATGTTGGGCTGTCCAGCCCGGCCATGATCGAGCGCGTGCGACGGCTGGAAGAGCGCGGTGTCATCGCCGGGTACCGGGGAATCGTCGCCCCGGCCGCTATCGGGCGACCCTTGACGGCCATCGTCCGGGCGGAGGTGGACCGGGCCGCGATTGAGGCGTTCGTCGCCGCAATCGAGACCGAGCCGAGCGTCGTCGAGGCCCACCGGACGAGCGGCCTGGTGAATTTCATCCTCAAGGTCCATGTCGCTGATGCTGCCGCGCTCGAGTCACTCATCGACTCGCTTGGCGCCACCGGGGCACGTTGTGACGCGGACCTCGTTCTTTCAACGCCGGTGCCGTGGCGTGCCCTGACTGCGCCACAAGGCACCGTCCGGGTGCGGACGCGCCTCTCACGGCGGGAAGACTCCGGGACCGCTCGCGTCGCTTCCCGGCCCGCGAGCGTTGATGGTCTGCCGACCGTTCGGCGCGGCCCGGGTCGGCCGAAGGGTTCCCGCAAGGTCGTTCCGACCTCCCGGACCTGATTGATCGCGGGAACGGCCCTCCATCGGCGCGTTCCCGCGCTGCCTCATGGGGACTCCAAGTAGAGATCACACTGTTCTCGTCCGGGACCACGGTGGCTGGCTCCCCGCTCCGCGGCAGCGGGGTAAGGGCGGGGTCGTCTATCCGTCGTCCGGGCGACCCTAGATAACAGGAGAGCCGCACGTTCACCAGGACGTGCGGCTCCTTCGTTGTCAGGCTACCTCCTGAGGGGTCGAGGTATTGTCGTCCACGCTACCCGTTGATCGGCTGGATTGATGGTTGACTACCGGGTTGCTGGTCAGGAAGCGTGCCGTTCGTTGCCGGGTTCGTCCCGAGTTCGGCTCCGGTCCCGTCGCCATTCGTACTGTCGGTCGGGTTGGACTGGCCGGAGTTGTTCGGGTTAATCGATTGGGTGGGGCTACGCCCACCGCCTGCCCGCCCGCCAGTAAGCTCGCTGGCGTACTGCCGGACACTGTCGGCCGCCCCGGTGGCCAATCGCCGGTCGCCTAGCCCATCGAGCGCTTCCTGCAGGTCCCGCTGTTCCCAGTCCGACATCTGGTTGCAGAGCAGGACAGGCTCGTTGCCCCGCGCCAGCAGCTCGGTCCGGGTGGCGTCGCCGTCCCCAGGCTTGTGACTGGTTCCCGCGCAGACCGGACCCTCATAGATCCCCTCAGGTCGGGCAAAGTCGGAGGGATAGGGGTTACCGCTGGCGTCCTCGATCAGGTCCGCGAACCGCGGGTCCTGGTGGAGCAGGAGCATGAGCTCACTCCAGATCGCGTCGGTCCCGACATTGCCCGGCGTCGGCTGCATGGGCGACGTGTCCGTGTTGCCTGTCCAGACACCGATGACTGCCGCGGTCGTGAAGCCCATCCGGAGGCTGTCCTTGACGTCATTCGTTGTACCGGACTTCGTCGCCATCTGTCGGCCGAGACTCTGCTGCGTGGTCTCGGCAATGTTCCCCTGCCCGAACAGCATCTGGCGGGCCTCATTGTCGCTCAGGATGTCGATCAGTTGGTAGGCATATTCCGAACGGAGCACTTGCTGGGCGTTGGCCAGTGTTGTCGTGGGGTCGAGTTCGTAGAGCACGTTGCCCTGAGCATCCTCGATCCGCGTGATCGGGTTGAACGGCACGTACTTGCCCTCGTTCGCGATCGTGGCGTAGGAGTTCACCATATCGACCAGTGGGATCTCGGCGCCACCAAGAGCAACCTGAAGTCCGTAATAACTGGCGTCCTGATCAAACGGCGCTGAGTTTCCGAGCCGGGTCGACATCTCCATGACGGCTGACGGTTGGACATTGTCGGCGGCCTTCAGTGCCGGGATGTTCAACGAGTTCGCAAGCGCTGTCCGGATCGTGACCGCCCCGTAGAAGCTCCCCGTGAAGTTCCCAGGAGCGTACGGTTGGGATGGGTCGTCAGTTGGACGCTCGAACGGCGTGTCCAGGAGGACGGTCCCGGGGTTCCAGTGCATCTGCTCGAAGGCGGCGGCGTAGACGATCGGTTTCATCGTCGAGCCGGGTTGCCTTGGGGAGGTCGCCATGTTGACCTCGCCTGAGATCAACGGGTTCTCGAAGTTGGCCGACCCGACCATCGCCAGGATCTCGCCCGTGTCCTGGGACGCGATCACCGCCGCCCCGTTTGAGACGCTATAGGGGCCGGCCTCCGCGACGCCCTCCTGCACGATCTGTTCGGCGGCGTCCTGAAGCTGGCTGTCTATCGACGTGTAGACCCGGAGCCCACCGCGATATAGGGCATCCTCTCCGTACTTCCCGGTGATGAATTCGCGGACGTACTGGGTGAAGTGCGGGTCGTTCAGCACCCGACCGGACCGGTCCCCCCGGATCGTCAGCGTTTCGGCGAAGGCGGCGTCGGCCTCTGCCCGAGAGGTGTACCCGAGCTTGACCATCTGATTGAGGACGTATTTCTGCCGTTGCTTGGCCAGGTCGAAGTTGACGACCGGGTTATAGGCGGTCGGGAGCTGCGGGATCCCGGCCAGCAACGACGCCTCGGCCAGCGAGAGTTCGGAGGCATGCTTGTCGAAGTACATGACCGACGCCGCCTCGATCCCGTACGAGCGCTGCCCGTAGAAGATCTGGTTGAGATACATCGTCAGAATGTCAGTCTTGGTGAAGTCCTGGGTCATCTTGATCGCCGCCATCGCCTCGCGGACCTTCCGCGACACGGCGTAGTCGTTGCCGATCTCATCCTGGTAGAGCGCCCGAACGAGCTGCTGGGTGATCGTCGACCCACCCGACGACCCGGCCCCAGTGAAGATGATGAACGCACCGCGAACGATCGCGATCGGCTCCACACCCTCGTGCGTCCAAAAGGTCGCGTCCTCCGAGGCGATGGTCGCGTTGACGAGGTTGGGCGAGATCTGATCGTACGGGATGAATGTCCGCCAGTAGCCGTTGGGGTCGTCGACGTCCTGGAGCAGGTTCCCGTCGCGGTCGTAGATCTGCGTCGTCTGGAACGTCTCGGAGAAGATGTTCCCGGCATCGGGCAACGACCCGGTCACGTCCTGGTACTCGTCGACGGTCAAGTTGACACCGACCGCCGAGGAGGCTGTCAGCGCAACTCCCGCGACGGCGGTGAAGGCGATGCCGACCAGCGCGAACGCAACGAGGAAGATCGGGAGCTTGCACGAACCCTTCTTCCCGCGTCCCGAAACCCCCAGCAGGAGATGAGGTGGGAGCGAACGGAGGCGGGTGCCGTACTGGCTGCGGGAATAGATTGTGGCGCGGCGCCTGGACGATGGGCGACGCATCCGGGCACGGGTGATCCGGCCTGAGCTCATACGCGTGGTTCTCCGGGAGGGGGTAGGGTTTCAGCCACCGGACCGGCAGGCACACGGGAAGCTGTTCTTCCGTATGATGGTACCACTAGCGATCCGGGGACCTGCCGGGAAATCGGCGCAATCGTTCGGCATGGAGGACAGCGGCATGACGACTGACTGGGCGCGGCTCGAGGAGATCGCGACCGAGGCGGAGCGGGCGGCGATCGTCGGGCAGATGGCGGTCGCCGTCGAGATTCGTCTCCGGCGGGGTGAGTCGCTCAGCTGGGCGCGCCACGGGGCGGAGCCGTTCCTGTCGGCCAGTACGATCAAGGTCGCGATCCTGATCGCCGTCGCATGGGCGATCGACCGGGGTGAGCTCCGCCACGACGGTCGGCGATCGGCCCGACCGGAGGACACCATTGAAGGCTCAGGGGTGTTGAAGGGGATGGAGCCAGGTTTGTCGCTGTCGATCGATGACCACGCGTACCTGATGATCGCGATCTCGGACAACACGGCGTCCAACGTGCTGATCGAGGCAGTAGGTCTTGATGGAGTCCGCGCCGTCACGTCGAGCCTGGGTCTTGATGGGACCTACCTGCGACGGCCGTTCCTTGGTGTCCTGCCATCTGACGACCTGCCCCGCAACCAGATCACGGCCAGCGACCTGGTCGGGACGCTGGCCGCGATCGTCGATGATCAGGCTGCCTCCGCCGAATCCTGCCGCTGGATGCGGGGACTCCTGGCGCAGCAGCAGTACGTCGAGCGGCTTGGCCGAGACCTGCCGGATGGCGTCTCGTTTTCTGGAAAGAGCGGCTCCCTGAGCGGGACCGTCCACGACGCTGCCATCCTCGACGGCCCCGGTGGTCAGGTCATCATCTCCGCCCTGACAAGCGGCGTGACCCGCCCGTACGACGTTGATGTTGCCCTCGGGCGCCTCGCCAGAGCCGCGGTCGAACTCGGCCATATCGCCGAGCCAGTGACAACTTAAGTAACAGCTTGGTTGGTGATGCAAGCCCGGCCAAGTAGCGCCTCTCGTCGACTCACGAGCTCTGGCAGGGACAGGTACTCACGGGCGTAGAGGTCCAGCAGGGAGCGAAGTCGCTCCGCCGTGTCGGCCGAGCGAGTAATCGCGTCCCGGTGAGACTCGGCGGCCAGCGACGTCAGTTCGCCCGCCGTGATCGCAGCTTCGAGTTCGGTGAGCGCCCGAGTCAGGATCGGGGCTGTCGCCGCGATCTCTGGCTGATCGGAGCGGCTGGGGGACTGCTCGAGAGACCGGCTCGCGATCGCCAACTGGGCATCGATCATCGACTGTGCGGAGCGCATCATCGTCAGATGGGATGGCTCTGCCTGAGCGGTCACCGCGTCCCGCTGTGCCTGACAAGCAGCCCCGATCCCCGTCGGATCGTCGATCTGCGACGTCCCGGTCATCGCGATCGACATGGATCCTGCGACGGTCGGCTTGGGGAATTCGCCGTCGGGCACGACCGGCGCCGTCGCAGATCGACGATCCGCCTGCCCGGCCGCGTCTTCGGATGGTTCCGCCGGGCGCTGAATTGGGGCACGGTTTCCGATACCCGACTCAAGGGCGAGGAGATAGGTCGACTCGTTGCCTGACTCCGTCCGCGCGACCCGGAAGGACGACGTCGAGCGAGCGACGACAGTGTCGGAAGCACGCTGAATAGTCTCCACCAACCCGGCGACCGCGGTCTCGGGTCGGCGGAACCGGACCATGACACCTCGCTCCGGACGCGCCGGGCGAACCGCTGCAATCTCGGACTCCGGCGTCGTCTCGATCGTCGGACCAGTGGAGGGATCATCTGACGCCGCGGCGCGGGCGGCCTGTTCAGAAGCAAGGAACTCTTCAGTCGTCGTCGCCCGGACCCTCGGTCGACGAACCAGCATGGCGGTCGCGTCGCGGCTGGAGGGCGGAGTCTTCCGGCGCGGGACGGCTGGTGGCCAGACCCGGAGGTGATCGGAGACTGGATCCTTCTGTTCGGGCGACGGGTCGACCGGGATGGGGCTGGTGGAGAGATCGTCGGGCGGATTCGACGAGGGTGCTTCGTCCCCGACTCGCTCGACTCGATCACCCCAGGGACGAGGAGAGGATCTCGGGAGCGTCGGCGGTACGCGCTCTGGGAAGAGGCCATCATCCATCAAACGGCGACGACTGGCCTCGACCGATCTGGTCACATGGTCAGTCGCGATCTGCACCGATTCGGGCAGCCGGCTGGACGCGAGCACCGGGTTTCCTTCCGGGGCGGGTGAGACCGCCGACTCGGCGGTGTGAGGGGTATCGATGACCGGCAGCCATGGCTGAGGAGGGCTGGCCGGAGAATCGATCTGATGGCCGTGGGACTCGAGGAGCGCGACGAGGGATTCCCGCGTCGCCAGCTCCGGGTCGTTCCGGTCCGGTCGGGCAAAGATCATCGGGAGATCGACGTGCGTCTGATGGGAACCGCCGACAGTCCAGTAGATCACTGGCTCGTACCCGGGCGTCTCCGCCGTCATGATCGCGGCGAGTGACCCGGTTGCGATCCGGTAGATCCCAGCGCGGGAACTGGCACCCCAGATCAGCGAGGCGCTCGTCAGCCAGACATCGCAAAGGGATGACTCCAGGCCGCTGCCGACCGGCATCGCGGCCCGGCCAGACCAGATGACTGGTTCGCTCTCGTACGAGGCGAAGTCGTCCCAGTCCAGTGACAGGTCGTGCTCAGGTGGGAGGAGCAGATCGGCCGAAGGAGTCGTCGAGGCCAATCCCAGCGAGATCGCCGCGGATCGCAACAGGTTGGCTCGACGCGCCGACCGGCTGCCAAACCGGCCACCTCGGACCCGAAGCGAGAATCCCCGAACCCGATTGCCATCGAGGTAGCAGACCCGGAGGTGGTCGTCGGTTTCGGTCGCGACCGGCTCGACGCCGGTCAGCGCCTGGGCGGCGGACAGCCAGCCGATCGGGAGGCCGAAGCCGTAGTGCGTACCTTCATCGACCAGAAGGTAGCGGTCGGTGAGCGTCAGGTGGACAGACTGCGCCCGACTTCCCCAGTTCGCGAAGCCGGGGAAGCTCCCGGCCAGATCGACGGCTCCCTCCCAGAGCACCGCGCCCCTGGTCGCGGACCAGTTCCGGCTGACCGACCGTGAGAGCGCGAGACTGTCTCCGGCGGCCGCTTCGGACTGGTTCGGCATCAGACTGAACGACGAGGCAGGCTGCCATTCGCGCGCCATGACAAACTCCCTTGAGCGAAACTGACCCGAAGGCACAACGGGCGGAGCGGGGAACGCTGAGCTGGATCGACGTGGTCTGAACGGACCCGGTGGCCTCGCAGGACGACCGCGAATCGACTAGCTGAGGTGTACGTACACTATAGCAGGTTGGCTTGGGTGATCAACGATCGCGCTGAAATGGCGTCGGCGCTCGTCGATCTCACAGTGGTGAGGGTCGAACGTTTGATATGGGCGAGGGTGTGTGTGGTTTCCCTCATCCGGCGCGACACAACGCGCCCGCCTTTCGCGCTCATGAGCGTCGGACACGTGGCAACGGGGAAATGGCGAGGATGTGCGTGGACGATTTTGGGAGACGAGGGGACGGGACGCACGTCGCCACCATGCCTCTGCCTCCCTCCATTCAGCGGGAGCCGGATGAGCCAGCGGTTGCCTGCCCAATGACTGCACCAACCGTCCCGGAGCTATCCTTCGCGCGGGTGGTGGAGACGAACACGCTGGACGTGATGCGGTTTTCGCTGTATCTCACGGGGAACCAGTCCGATGCCAGCGACCTGTTCCAGGAGACCATGCTCAAAGCGCAGCGGGCGTTTGGCCGGCTCCCGGCCGACGCCAGTCACCGGCCCTGGCTGCTTCGGATCGCCAACAACACCTTCCTCGATGAGCGGCGACGGCAGGCCCGGGTGATCGCTCTGCCACCGGAACATGAGGCACGGCTTCCGGCTCCTGGTCACGACCTCGCCGCCGCCCTCGATGCCCGGGATCTCCTGTCCGACGTTCAGGCCGCGATCGACCTGCTGCCCAGGAAACAGCGCACGTCGCTGCTCCTGCGCAAGTACGTCGAGGCGAGCTACGAGGAGATCGGCGAGACCTTGCGAATCAGCCCCACCGCCGCCCGGGCGAACGTTTACCAGGCGCTACGGAAACTGCGTGATCAGTTCGGAGACCGGCTATGACCCGCAAGAGTGCTTACACCTCGTCCCCAAAGGCATCTGCCATCTCGCGCGGGAAAGGCCAGCGCCGTCGATCGATTCCGGCTCTGGTCGACCAAGCGATCGTTCAAGGGGGCCTCGCGGACCTCTCGCGGGACGGAGCCGTGGATGCCTGTGAGGTCGTCGAGGCTGCTCTGCCGGCCCTTGCCCTTGGCGACCTTGACCAGGATGACGCTGACTGGGTTGATCGCCACCTTGAGACCTGTCCAGAGTGCGATGCTGCGTTGGCGCATGCTCGGGAACTGGACTCACTGCTTGGCGCCTTGGGCGTCCGGTTGTCCGAGCGCCAATCGGTACGTCCGTCCCGGTTAGTGATCCCCGCCGCGCGTGCCACGCTGAACGCTGACCTGAACCGTGCCACCGTTTGGGCGATGGAATCGCCGGTCGGCCAGCTCTATCTGGCGGTATCGAGCCAGGGCGTTTGCGGGGTAGATTTCGCTGCGACGACCGACGAACTTACGATCCTCTCCCGGCTTCGGTTCCGTGGTTACGCCCCGGAAATCGTTGCCCCCGATCGGCGGGATCGAGAGTCGCTCGGGATCGGACGACAGGTCTCGGATTACCTGTCCGGGAAGCGGCGATCGCTGGATCTGCCGTACGATCTCGGGTCGCTGACGCCCTTTGCCCGGGCGGTGCTTGGGGCCACGGCGGCGATCCCGTTCGGCCATGTATCCACGTACGGAGCCATCGCCGCCCGGATCGGGCACCCCACGGCCAGCCGGGCAATCGGGAACGCGCTGGGTCGCAACCCGGTCCCACTGATCATCCCCTGTCATCGGGTCGTTCGGTCGGACCTGAAGCTCGGCGGTTTTGTCGGTGGCACGGGCATCAAGCAGCAGTTGCTCCAGCTTGAGGGGGCCACGTTCAATCAGCTGATCGCTTCTAGTCGGTAGCTCTGTCCTGGACCGCCACGACGGGACTCACAGAGGGGGATTGGCGACCAGGACGGCAACTGGAGCCAGCGCCCCTTCCATCGCGCATCGGCCGAGCGTTTGGTTGCGACCATTCCCGGTAAGGAACATGCGTTGAGACAGCACGCGTCGGGTTGCCGATCCCGGGCTTGCGCATGCCATCGACCGACCGTTGCAGATGGCGTTGGTCCTTCAGATGGCGACCACCGTGGCGGGACGGGTGTCGGCAGGGAGTGATGCGGCGCGGGTATGATGCCCGCGGCAGACTGTGCCGTGACCTGGCAGTGCCGATGCCGCGTATGGGTGATTTGGATCGTTCCAGGAGTGCTCTGTCGATTCGGTACGCTCCTTCCCCTGGTCAGGGTCATCGCTGAAGAGGTGAAGCTTTGTCGCGGGATGGTCGCATCACATCGCCTTCGGCCGGGCCACTCGTGAGCCAGAGGGCAGTATCAAAGTCTTCAGAACGCGGCCCAACCGGATCTGAGCCGTACCGCGAGGTCGATGCCGCGTTGACGGCACCAGTCGATACCGGGGCAGCGTTGGTCGATCCGGCGGTCGAGCCCGACTGGCAGCCATCCTGGGATTTGTTGCGTGTTCACGCACGGACCTTCTCGTTCGGGAGCCGGTTCCTCTCGATCGATCGCCGCAACGCAATCACCTCTGCCTACGCCTACTGCCGGATCGCGGACGACATCGTCGATCTCGCCGGCGAAGTTGGCCCATCCGACATCTCTGCTTCGCTCGATCGCTGGGAGGCGGAGCTCTTTCGGCCCGAGCACCCGGTCGCGGTCGCCTTCGCGGTTGCGCGTCGACGCTACGGGATTCCGCTGGGCCCCGTCCTCGACCTCCTCCGGGGAATGCGCCATGACCTTCACCCTCGAAGCTACGCCGACTGGGACGAGCTGCGAGAGTACTGCTATTGCGTCGCGGGGACGATCGGCCTGATTGCGGCTCCTGTCTTCGGTTGCCGGGATGATCGGGCCCTGAAGCACGCCGTCGATCTCGGGATCGCGATGCAGTTGACCAATATCCTCCGCGATGTGGCGGAGGACGCCAGGCTGGGTCGGGTCTACCTCCCGGATGGGGAGCTCGCCCAGTTCGGGATCGACCCGGCGTCGCTGCTCAGTGGTCGGCCTTCTGGCGACATGCCGGGGCTCATGCAATTTCAGATCGAACGGGCCAGGGGCTACTACCGGTCGGGCCGCCTAGGCATCCCGGCACTCTGCCCATCCGGGCAACTCACCACGATCGCGATCAGCCGGCTCTACTGCAAGATCCTCGACCGGATCGAAGAGCAGGACTGCGACCCCTTCCACGGCCGCGCGCACGTTAGCACCCGACGCAAGCTCCGGGCGATGCCGCTCATCACGGCCGATTTCCTGTCCCTGCAACTGGGTGGGAGTCTCTGGACCAGAGGCATCTAGCTGCCTGGACATTGCGTCTCGTTCGAACGATCGCTTTCGCTATTCGGCGGACAGCGCGCGGATCGCTGTGCCGAGGCGCTCGACGGTGTCACTAGATTCGCGGCGATCCGTGGCAAAGAGCGGCTCGCCGAATCGGAGCTGGATTGCCCACCGGTCGTCGCCGACCCGGCGATAATGCAGGCCAACTGGTACGATCGGGATCGGGGCGAGTCCGGCGGCCTGGGCCAGTAGCGGGATCCTGACCGCCCCCGGCAAGGTCGGCAGGAAGTCGTCGTTGCGATCGCTCTTCGGCGTGAAGGACGGGTCGATGTTCGGGTAGCCCTCTGGGAACATCAGCAGCCCATCACCCCGGGCGAGGATTGCGACACTCTGGACCGCGGCCAGCTTGAGGTGCCGGGTCGTGTCGCGCTGATAGGTCGCCCGCCGGACTGGGTCGGCCGCGAGTTCGGGCCGGTACAGGTCGGCGTCGGGCCGGAGCACGACGGGCCAGCCAGCGACGGAGCAGAGTGACTCCGCAATTCGTCGCTGGGCGCCGACCGTCACCCAGTCCAGGGCAACCATGACCCGGAGCGGGCGGTTGATCGTCGTGAGGACGCTGGTCCCGTCGAACAGGTGATGGTAGTGGCGGGCGGCGAGGACCATCGGGCCAATCGTGGGGACATTGTCCTGCCCTGTGACCGTCAGGTCGACCTTGCCGACCATCAGGCCGCGGGCGGCCAGGCGGATAGTCCGGTTTGCCATCAGGGTCTGGATCGACACCGACCGAGCGAGGTGCAAGGTTGGAGCCGATGCGCTGGTTGGCATCTGTCGGGTGGCCTCAATGCTACCGCTGCCCCATGATCTCGGCGCCATGTGACTGGCCATCAGGGGAGAGACTCTGAATCGCGCCTGAGCGGATCAACGGACGATCGACCGGTGGGTGCGAGCGTCGGATCGACCAGGCGATCACGGCCGGCAGCAGGACGAGCGCGACGCAGAGGACGATCGGGATCCAGAGCCCGACGCTCAGGCTCAGCGCGGAGGCGAACACGATATTGGAACCATAGAGGAGCACTGGCAGCATCACGGGGATTCGGCTCGGCACGATGCCGCCGTTCCACGAGAGCCGGCCCAGGGCCATGAACAGGATCGCCGTGAACAGCCAGCCGACGTAGTTCTGGACCGGCATCCCGAAGTAGGCGCCATCGACGTTCCACTCCCAGAACCGAACGACCAGATCGTCGTGCGCCATCGCGGGGTCGAGAACGAGGTCCCAGACGACGACGAGGTAGCCACCGATCAGAATGGTCGCTGCTTCTCGACCGGTGCTGCTGAGGTGGTGACCGACCATCCAGACGATCAGCCGGGCGAGAAAGTAGGACGCCATCCCCATGTAGAACCACGAGAGCGGGATCGTGAAGGGAACATGGTCCACCAACCGGAAGCCGAGATAGTCGGTGTAGCTGTAGTTACCGAACGGCCAGCCGGTACTGGTCCCGACAAGTTCGGACGATGCCGAGATCAGGTAGGCCAGGACGAAGAACAGGGTCGTTCGCCGGAGCCCGACGATCAGGACGCCCATCGCCAAGACAGCGATCGCCCCGAGGATCATGTGGGTCGCGCCGCCGTAGTGCATGCCCCAGTTGTAGATATCGGCGGCACCGGGGTTGTCGGCGATGATCCTGCCGATGTTCGGGATCACGTAGAGGATGCCGCCAAGGGCGAAGAGCATCGCCATGACGTGCGCGATCAAGCCTAGCCACGACAGCTTCGCCGAGAACGATGAGAAGGAGCCCCAGAGTGAGACGCGGCCGGTATCTTCGGGCTGATCGGCGGTCGTCGCTACCGCTCGCGAGTCGGAGATGATATGGCCCTCGGCAGTCGTCATGATGGGATCTCCTGGGACATTGAACGGCGGCAGGAACAGGAGCAACCAGGAACAGCAGCAACAGGGAAGTACGCTCAGGATCGGGTGATCCGACGGCCGCGCCAGGAGTGGGTCCGGCGCAACGCTGACTGGATCAGACGAACCGCCACAGGGGCGTCGAGCAACGGCGACAGCCAGTACGTCAGTGGCGGGCGATCGTAGGCTCGGACCATTCCGGCCAGTACTCCGAAGCGGAGCAGGACCAGCACACGGTTGAGCCCGATGAGGAACTCTACCGCACGAGACTGTCCCCCAGAGCTCCCTCCGCCGTCCCACTGGAAGCCGCTTGGGTAGTGATGCCGCCTCTGCCGGATCAGACCCGTTGCGATGACGAGCAGCGGCAGCCCCTGGACCAGGGCGACCTCCGCCAGCCGGACGGCGACGGCGTGTCCAGAGAACTGATCCCGCATCGTGAGCGAGCGTGGCCAGTTCCGCCAGGCCTCCCCGGCGCTCCCATACATCGTGACCTCGACGAGGTCGCTGGTCTCCGCGAAGCCGACCCGGTGACCGGCCATCGCCAGGCGCCGGGCGATCGTTACGTCCTCGCAGACCGACCGCTGACCGACCGCGAAACCGCCAATCGACTCCAGGGCGTCGCGGCGAATCAACATGCATTGTCCGTTGGCCTGCACCTTGTCCCGATCGGTCGTGGAGCCACCGGGAATCCCGTAGCGATAGACCAGCGACGTGAGCAAGGCGGGATGGACCAGCCCTTCGGCGTCTCCGGACAGTCGCTGGCGAGTCGCGCCGCTCAGGACCGCGACGCCGATCGTCTCGGCATGGCCGAGCAGTGCCTGAACCAGCCCGGTCCGGGGCCGCACATCGGCGTCGATCGTCAGAACCCAGGGAGTCGTGACGCCGCGATCCGTGAAGCCCCGCTGGAGGTTCCAGGCCTTGCCGTTCCAGTCATCCGGGACCGGAGCGGCGTCGATGACCTGGATTCGCGGGTCGTGCCGACTGTAGTCATTGGCGAGAGCGACCGTGCCATCAGATGAGCCGCCGTCGATGACGAGGATGGCGGCGACCTCCGGACCCTGGCGAATGAGGCCGTCCAGGCAGGGTCCCAGCCGGCTGGCTTCGTTCAGAACCGGGACCAGCACGGTAACGGAGTCCGGCCCGGCCGGCGTGTGCCGTGCGGTCTGGCTGACCTTCGGCCGGTTGGCGGACCGAAACAGCCGCAGGACGACCCGTGCGGCGAGTCCCAGTTGGAGGACAGCCAGCAACAGACAGAATCCGGCCACCATTGGCGACGACGAAAGACCTGGGTTTCGGAACGGGCGGTTCGACACGTCGTGCGTTGCTCCCGGATGAGGACGACCGGTTCTGGTGCCGCAGCATACCGTCAACGGGGGGGAGCCGGTCAGTCATCGCGGGAACTGCTGATCGACGAACCCGATCACGCTGTCCCGCAGCGCCGGCCAGGACGGCTTCTGGTCGTCGACGATCAGATGGTCGGCGTCCAGCTCCCTGAGCGTCAGGGTGCCACGCAGCGAGCCGGCGAGAACGCGGGTTCGAGCCACGGTCGACGTGTCATCGCGAGTGCCCTGCACGAGCAGTGTCGGTGCTGAGACCGAACTGGCGGCCTTGCGTCCCCGGTCAGTTGCGCGGCGCAGCTCATCGATCACGCTGAACGGGATCGTCGAGCGTTCCCTGAGCAGATCCTGCGTCCTCTTGTCATCAAGATCGAACGTCGGGTCCATCTCGTGGAAGAATCGCCGGACCTCCGGGTCCTGGAAGTCGGCCTTCGCGTACGGCGAGAACGTCTTGATGGTCCGCTTCAGGACGGGCAGCCCGGCGACCAGCAGCCACGAGGGCAGATCGATCAGGCGCACGTAGGGCGAGATCAGAACGAGGGCGTCCGGTGGAAACTGGCTGGCGGTTTGCAGCGCGAGGGCGGCGCCAAACGAGAACCCGAGCAGCAGCGTCGCGTCGGACTCACTCCGCACGGTGGCCCAGGCCCCGTCGACCGCCTGGCTCCAGTCGTCAGCGGTGGTGCGGGGCAGATCGGGGACGTTCGGGCCGAATCCTGGCAACAGCGGCGCGACTGCCCGGATACCGTTCGCGGCAAGCGCCTGACCGAGTGGTCGCAGTTCCTTCGGCGTTCCCATGAAACCGTGGAGCAGCAAGGCCCCGATTCTTTGCTGCTGCGGATTCGACGCGGCCGGAGCAAAGTCGAACGGCTGGTGAGCCGCGCCGGCGAATGAGGATGGGCTCTGCTGCATGATTGATCCTGCTCAGGTGGTCAGCCGTGGATGGCTGCGTGCGTTGATTTGCCAGTGCTGCCCGTCACCCGGATCTCGCTACTGCATTGGAACGATCTGGCCGCATACGCAACCGTGATGCCGGTTCAAATGCGACGTCGGGTTGAGCCTGGCGCTCCGGCCGAACCCACTATCGAGTCGATGTCCCCAGTCTGCCCCCGAACACCGAACTTCGCCATGAGAGACGATTCCCAAATGGACAACCTTCACCCTGCATCCGGAATCACCGCCGACTCCGCCATCGTTCGGCCTGCCGCTGTCGATGGCCCGGGCGTCTGGCCAGGGAGTGAGCGCCGGCTCCCCGAAGCCGAGCGACCGCAGCGCATCGTCGTGATCGGGGCCGGGCTCGGCGGGCTGGCGGCGGCCGTCCGGCTCGCTGCCCGAGGCCACGACGTCACTCTTGTCGACAAGCGCGATCAGCCTGGTGGACGAGCCTACGTCTACCGACAGGATGGCTTCACGTTCGACGGCGGCCCGACCGTTATCACAGCCCCGTGGATGCTGACCGACCTCTTCGAGCTCGCCGGGCGGAAGGCCGAGGATTACATCTCCCTGGTGCCGGTGAACCCGTTCTACCGGATCTTCTTCAACGGCGGCGACCACGATGGGGAACACTTCGACTACACCGGTCGGTCGGCCGAGATGGTCCGGGAGATTCGCCGGATCTCACCGCACGAGTCCGACGTGACCGGCTACCTTGATTTCGTTCGGCTGACAGAGCGGATCTTCGCCAAGGGCTTCACCGAGCTGGCCGACCAGCCCTTCGACTCGCCGCTCGATATGGCGAGGGTCGCGCCGGACCTGATTCGCCTGGAAAGCTACCGGACCGTCCACAACCTTGTCTCGCGGTTCGTGAAGGACGACCGCCTCCGGCAGGTGATGACGTTCCACCCACTGCTGGTCGGCGGCAACCCCTTCCAGACGACCAGCATCTACACCTTGATCCACTACCTGGAGCGTGAGTGGGGGGTCTGGTTCGCGATGGGCGGGACGGGCGCCATCGTCGATGGGCTGGTCCGTCTGTTCGGGGAACTCGGCGGCAGGATCCGTCTCGACGCCGAGGTCGGCGAGATCATGACCTCGGGTCGCCAAGCCACCGGGGTTCGACTGGCGTCGGGAGAGGAGATCCGGGCCGACAGTGTCGTCTGCAACGGCGATGTCGCTCGGGCCTATCAGCAGTTGCTGCCGGCGTCGGTCCGACGAAAGTACACCGACCGGCGTCTGGCCCGGATGCGGTACTCGATGTCCCTCGTGGTGATCTACTTCGGAACCGACCGGCAGTACCGAGGGACGGACGGTCCTGAACTCGCCCACCACGACATCATCCTTGGCCCCCGGTATGGCGCGCTGCTCAAGGATATCTTCACAAATAAGACGCTCTCGGACGACTTCTCACTGTACCTGCACATGCCGACGCTAACCGACCCGTCGCTGGCCCCGGAGGGCTGCGACGCGTTCTACGTGCTTTCTCCGGTGCCGCACCTCGGCGGGAAGATTGACTGGGCGACGCAGGCAAAGCCGTACCGCGACCGAATCATGGGCTTCCTCGAGGAGAACTACCTGCCGAATCTGAGCCGGCATCTCGTCACCGAGCACATGATCGACCCGCGTCACTTCGACACGGACCTGAACAGCTACCTCGGCTCGGCCTTCTCGGTCGAGCCGGTCCTGACGCAATCGGCCTGGTTCCGGCCCCACAACCGGAGCGAGGAGTTGTCCAACCTGTTCTTCGCGGGGGCCGGAACGCACCCTGGGGCTGGAATGCCAGGGGTCCTGTCATCTGCCAAGATCGTCGACGATCTGATCGCCGCGGACGACCGCGGCGAGCCGATGTCGGTTTCCCTTCAGGAAATGGCCGCTGACCGACTCGGTCGGCTGATGACCCGAACGCTGGGTCGTTAACTCATCGGAAGTAACGGCTGTCATTCGCCGTGCCGGATCGTGGGTCATGAAGCGAGTCGCATGTGAAGCACCTGGGTGGCGGAGCAGGTCTCTCCCCCGGTTCCTTCCCGACGTACCTGCTTGGTCGCTCACTGGGGCGGGTACAGCCCGGCTCACAGGGGTTGACGGCGTTCTCCCCCTCTCCATCCGATTCCAGCTCCCCACCAGCTTGGCGACACCCATCTGGAATCGCGCTGGGGAGGGGGCCGGGGGGTGGGCCAAGCCGCTCGCTCGCGACAAGCCTAATGAGAACCGCTTTACGGCGGCACAGGTACCCGGAGAGGGGAGCAGCCCGATCCATCCAGAGCGGGTGCGTCTCGATGAGAACCGCTTAAACGCTTCAGGCTTCCCGATCCGGCTGGACATGCCGGCTCGGCGGTCGGCTCCGTCGTCATCGAGCGGCTCGTCCGGGTAATGAATGAACGAGAACGCCCTCGCCGGAAATGGCGGGGGCGTTCCTGTGTCATCGTCAAGGCGAGGACCTACTTGTCAGCGTGGGCGCCGTCATGCTCGTCTGGCTGCTGGTGTTCGGGACCATGCTCGTGCCGATCTTCAAGGTCGGGCTTGTCATCCGAGGCGGCGTGGGCTGGCAACCCCGTGCCAGGGTCGCCGGCCTCGTCCTCTTCCTCGTCGTAGTCGTCGTCGCCATAGTCGTCGTCGTCCGCATAGACCACCGGCGCGGCGTACCCGTTCGCCGGCTGGTTACCATTTCGATCGGCTGGACCAGTCAGGAACGGCCGGGGATCGTCATCGTACTGATTGGCATACTGTGGTCCAGCCCGATAGGCATCTTGCCCATAGGACGCCTCGGTCGGAAAGCTGGCTGCCTTCGCCTCGCCCTCGGCGTATTCCTCATACCCCGCCTCTGGTTCGTAATCCGCCGGCAACGGCGAGATGCCAAGCGTCTCCTGGACGAGTGGGTGCGAGATGTTGAGTTCCGTCGTGACGAGTTCCTGGCCCTGACCATTGATCGTTGGCCGCTTCGTTAGCACTCCCTTGCGTAGGAACTCCATGACCTTGGCTTCGATGTGCTCCGACGGCAGGATCATCCGGTCGAGGAACCGCCAGAGCGTCCGGCTCATGTGGCTCTGAGTCGGGACGAACCCGTCGTGGAGCTGATCGATGTAGGCCGCGATCGCCCGAATTACGTCCGCGTCGACCTCGGCCGACTGCGCGATCTGAAGCAGGTCCTCCTCACCGGCCGCCGCGACCAGATCGGGGCTGACTGAGCCCGGCACGCCGCAGATGATGATTCGCTTGCCGAGCCGGTTCCGTAGGCTGGTCACCAGCCGGATGAAGTCCTTGTCGCCCGTAAAGAGCAGGAACGTCTGGATGTCCGGCCGGGTAAGGGCAGTGTTGATGATGTCGATCGCAAAATTGAGATCGGATCGCGACTCTATCTTCTCTCGACCGCTGGCGTCGGTGGATCGTTTGGCCGGATAGTGCTGGGCCTCGAAGCCGGCGACATCGAGCCGCATCCGGACCTGAACCGGGTGCTGATCGAAATCGGCGTACGCTCTTGCCACACCCATGAGGCCGTATTTCAGCGCCTTGTCCCGCCAGGCAATCGGGTCCGGTTCACGGCCATAACTGTTGATCGTCGAGTACCGAATATTCTCGAAATCGACGAAGACCGCGACTTCGTTGCTGAACCCGCCCGGACCACCAGGCTGATTCGTTGGGCTGATGCCCTCACCTGGTCGAGGACTGCGGTTGACGCGCGGCGGCATCGGACGGTAACTGGGCTGAACCCGTCGGTCGGGTCCGTCGCCTCTGCCCATCGACGGCGATCGATTGTCCACACACTCACCTGTATAGCTTCTGGTCTGGCCGGACAACTCCGGGCTGACCACGTATTCGACCGGTAACTCCGGCCCAGCGTCGGCCGCGTCATATTGGGGTGGGAAATGGAATCGCAAGGACAGACGCGGAGGAGAACAATCAGAATGGTCGCCGAACCTCACCACTGCTGAGTTTAGCACGGGGTCTGCCAGCGACCCGGTGCAGAAGGTGCGCGTGGGTCAGGATCAGGCGGAATGGGCCCCGATCAGGGCCGCCCCGATGACACCCGCGTTGTCGCCAAGTTCCGCCTTGACGATCTGGACGCCCAGACCGGGAACCGGCAGTGCCTCTCTCCGGGCATGGGTGCTGGCGACCTGGAACAGACGATCTACCGCCTCGATGACGCCACCGCCCATGATGATTCGCGTCGGGTTGAGCAGGTTGATCGCCGAGGCCATCCCCAGTCCGAGATAGTGTCCCGCCTGGATGACCGTCTCAGTGACCAGCGGGTCATCGGCCGCGACAGCCTTGGCAAGGATGCCGGACCGGATCGCTGTCCCCCCGGGCGCATCTTCGGAGGGGGCCGGCAGCAGTTCCGTCAGGATCGACTCCCGGCCGCGCTTCAGGTCACCGAGGAGCGATCGAGTGATCGCCGTGCGAGACGCATAGGCTTCCAGGTGTCCCCGGCCGCCACAGCCGCATAGCCTGCCGTCGGCCTGAATGACGAGGTGCCCGATCTCCCCGGCCGTCGCTGTCGCCCCAGTGACGAGCTGGCCGTTCTGCACGATCGCGCCGCCGATGCCCGTCCCGACGAACACACAGAGGAAGTCGCTGATGCCTTTGCCAGCACCGAAATGCAGCTCGCCCGAAGCCGCGATCTGGACATCGTTGCGAAGCGCCGCCGGAACACCGAAGTGCTTGGTCAGCGCGGCAGCGAGCGGCAGGTCGACAGTGGCCTGGCTGAGATTCGGCGTGTCTAGCAGGATGCCCCGCTCCGCGTCCACCTGGCCGGCGATCCCGACGCCGATGCCGCTCAGCGCGTCCGGGCTGACACCAGCGTCCCGCAGGGCTGCATCCCCAAGATCGTAGAGGCGTCGCAGGAGTTCATCTGAGGAGTCCACCGCTCTCGACCGTTTCTTTGACGTGCCAAGGACCTCGCCGGTGTCGATGTCCACGACCGCCGCCAGGATCTTGGTTCCCCCGTAGTCGATCCCCAGACCGATCCGCTTCGCCATCTGTGGTCCTCCCTCATTGCCGTCTTGATGAGTCAAACACTGGGAGCGTACGACCTGGCGACCCTGCGACGCCATTGCTCGCGCGCTGCGGCAAGGTGCTCGGGCACGATCGTCAGGTGCAGATCAGGATCCGGCCTCGAGCGTCACGGCCACGTTCCCATCGATCGCACGGGAGTATGGGCAGACCCTGTGGGTTTCTTCAATCAGGGTCATCGTCGTGGCGTCGTCAATTCCCGGGATGCTCACGCGGAGGGTGACGCCAAGCCCGAATCCCTGGTCCTTCGCCTTGCCGAGCGTGACGGCGGCCGTGACCGTAGAGTTACTGGTATCGACCCGGTGCGCCCGGCCAACATTCGTCAACGCACTCTGGAAACAGGCGCCGTAGCCCGCTGCGAAGAGCTGCTCCGGGTTGGTGCCCGTGCCCGTGCCGCCGGTCTCTTTAGGTCCACTCAAGACGAGGTCGAGCAGGCCGTCGTGCGTTCGGGCGTGACCGCTTCGGCCGCCGGTGACAGTAGCGGTCGTAACGTAAAGAGGTTTAGCGATGGTGCGCACCATGAGTGGTTCTCCGTCTTTGAACAAGGATTTCCGACTCTCACCTGAGAATGCCGGTCGAGCAGTCACTCTGATCTAGGCACCAAGCATGTTGAACGCCATTGACCATGACCCCCATCCTCTCGATGGGATCAGTCTTCGGTGCCGCGGTCGGTGCTGATCTCTGTGAGACTGAAGCCGGACAACCGCTCAATGGCCGTTACGAGGCTGGAATGGTCATCGGTGTCGTGGCCATGGGCTGAGAGCGACTCGAAGAGGTCCGCGACGACCGCCGACACCGGCAGAGCGACGTTCTGCTCGTCAGCGCTTGTTCGGGCAATCCGAAGGTCCTTTCGATGGAGCTCCACCCGGAAGCCGGGAGCGAAGGCGTGGTCGATCATCGCGTCAGCCTTGAGCTCCATGACCCGGCTGCCAGCAAGACCGCCCCGCAGCACCTCGACGATCTTGGCGGGGTCGACGCCGGCCCGGGCACCGAGGACCAGCGCCTCGCTCATGCCAGCCAGGTTGATGGCGACGGCGATCTGGTTGCACATCTTGACCGTCTGACCCGCGCCCGGCCCGCCGACGTGGACGATCGTCTTGCCGAGGGCAGCGAAGACGGGCTGCGCCCGGCTGAAGTCGTCGCCGGAGCCACCGACCATGATGCTGAGCGAGCCCGCGATGGCGCCGGCCTCGCCGCCGCTGACCGGGGCGTCGAGCAGGGAAGCGCCCTTCGCCGCAAGCTGCTCCCCTAACCGAATCGTCGCGGCCGGCGCGATCGTGCTCATGTCGATCACGAGCAGACCTGGCCGGGCAGCTGCCAGGATTCCGTGGTCACCGGCCAGGACTCGCTCGACGTCCGGCGTGTCTGGCAGCATCGTGATGACGATGTCCGACTGCTCAGCGACCTCCCGCGGGGACGATGCGGCCGCGAAGGCGTCGCTCTCGGCGGTCAGCTCGTCCACGATGCCGCGACTTCGGTTGTGGAGCATGAGCCGAAACCCGGCCCTGATGAGGTTGCGGGCCATTGGCCGGCCCATGATGCCAAGGCCGATGAAGCCGACCGTCACTGTTGGTTGCCCGGTGTCTGCCATCCCTGGTCCTCTCTATTCTGTCCGTGAAGACGCCGTGCCTGTCGCCGGGTCCCGATCCGGTATGGCTGTCGCTGACAGCAGACCATGACCTTGGGAGAACGGCAACAGGGACGGCCCGGGCTTCTCGCTCGGGCCGTCCCTGTTGCCGCTCTGATTGGGTCTTCCAGCTAGGCGGGACTCACGGCGAGAGCCATCCCGTCCATAACGTTCCACATCGACATGAACGTCCCCCAGTCGTAGAACCGGTTGGAGCCAATGGCCGGATCAGATACATAGACGCCGCTCTGGTCGTATCCATAAGCGACGACGACGTGATAACCCGGCACGAGGAGGTACGAACTCCCGTCGGCCCCGGTCTCGTAGAAACCGGTGTCACCCCAGAGACCCAGGTAGACCAGGATCGGGGACCCTGCGTCCAGGCGATTCGTCAGCGCCGCCGAATTCCCCTGCCCATAGAGCGTTTCCCCATTGAACCCGAACTGAGGGAGAGCCGCGGCGAGGGGCTCTGGGTACACTCCGTAGTCGGTCGTGTTTCCCCACCAGCCCGTGATGTCGCCTCGGTAGCCGTAGTGCGGGTTTTCACTCCAGCCGACGACGCTGTCGAAGGCGTACTCGCTGATTCCGCCACCGAAGGCGCCGGTCGCGATCTGGAGCGAAGCGTACTCACAGCTCAGATTGCGCTGCTGAACGTAGTTCGGCACCGCGATACTGGCCCCTGTCGTCTCGACCGCACTTGACTCGGCGACGGCGGCCGGCTGGACTGCCGCCGCGACTGGCTCACTCCACCAGATCTGAGCGGGAGCATCGAAGACCGTCGTCGCGCTCTCGCAGCCGCCGCCATCGTTCAGCGTCACTGAGACGTGCCCGATGAACGATCCGGCCAGATTGACCTCGATCCGCGCGTCACCCCCGGCGTAGGCGGCGCTGGTGTCGATGTCGACGTATCCAACGCCGTCGGCCCCCGTCGCTGCGCGCTTGGAGGCGTAGACCTCGCCGTCCACGACGAGCCCGGTGAGGACATCGACGCCGGAGAGCGGCTGTCCGGACTCCCGTACCTCGATCGCGACCGGGATCACGCAGCCGACCGCGGGACTGACGCTCTTGACCGTCACCCAGGCGTTGACCGACCTCGCGCTGGCGTTGGTTGCCGAGGGAACCAGCGATGCGCCCCCCAGCGACATCACCAGTGCGGCAACCATGGGCAGAATGAACCATCGACGCATCTTCAAACCCCTTTAGATGGTCGGTGCGCCAAATGAGCACCACCTGTCTGATAGACGGTCGACGCCAGAAGAAGGGTTCGGGCTACCCTTTACAGAGCCACACGTTCTTCGGCAGGCGACCGGTGGGATCGTGGTCGAGCCGACCCCTTCCCCATTCCCGAACTGAGAGTAGCAAGTTCCCGCTGACTTGGCTACCTGTTTCACGACCAGATTGCTGGTGTTCGTACACAATGTACGTATATCTTGGTGACTTGCTGTCACGGAGTGCTCCAGGATCGAGTCCCGATGACCACGCTCGGGCCGGCGAGAATCGGGATGGATGACGGAGCACGTCATTTCTGGTAGGCTGTGTGCTGCCTTTCGCCACTATGGCGAGAGCAGTCGTGTCAGGTTCGTTTGTCTGGCCTGATGCGCTCGTTTGAGGAATTGCCGGCTCGGTTGCGTCCCGATCGAGTGAATCTTTGTCTGCGTGTGCCCGGACGACGTTCGGGTGCCGCCCCGATCCGAACCCCGTCGCCGACCTCACCCGTTGCCGACACCCGAGGAACCACTCATGGCACGCAGCGTCAACGATACGGACCGCGCGATCATCCGTCTGCTCCAGCGCAACGCCCGGATGTCCTACGCCGAGCTGAGCCGGGCGACCGGGACGCCGGAGTCGACGGTCCGCCGCCGGATGGACCGCCTGCAGCAGCGCGGCGTGATCGAGTTCGCGATGGTGGCCGAGCCGAGCAAGCTGGGCTACGAGCTCCGGGCGATGATCGGGCTTCGGGTTGATCTGCATCGGCTCGAGGTCATTGCCGACAAGCTCCGGGCGATGAATGAAGTGACATTCGCTGCGTTCCTGACCGGTAATTTCGACATCATGATCCATGTCGTCGTCGAGTCGCAGGAAGACCTCGTTGGGCTTCTGACCGAGAAGCTGTCATCCATCGAAGGCGTTCGCTCGACCGAGACCTTCGTGATGCCGTGGATCATCAAGCCGACGACCTCGTGGGTGCTGCCGGAGCATGAGGCCCACCCCAAGCCGGTGGATGACCTCGAGGACGACGACGATGATCTTCTCCTGGACGACGCGGCCGCTCCGACATCGTTCGCCGACCGGATCCGGCAGCGCAACGTCCAGAACATCACGTCCGTCAAGGATCAGTAGTCGGCTCGCTCGCGCGACGTTGGCGAGGATCAGGACGATGTAAGCGGACGCCAGGCGTCGTCCCCTCGCTGCGGGCAACGTGGAATACTGGGCCGATGTGATCGACCGGTGGGCTCGAACAGCTCAGGTAATAGAGCGGGAGGCGCGAATGGCGACTGATGACCATAGCGGGACGGCAGGGAGCAATCAGGCAATCGAGGCGCTTTCAACGGAAGACCGGGTCTTTCCGCCTTCGGATGCCTTCCGGGCGCAGGCGAACCTGACGGATGCCGACGTCTACGCTCGCGCCGCGGCCGACCCAGAGGCGTTCTGGGCGGCTGAAGCGGCCCAGCTCGACTGGTTCAAGCCGTGGCATACCGTCCTGGACTGGCAGCCGCCCTTCGCGCGCTGGTTCGACGGGGGGCAGCTCAACGTCGCGCACAACTGCCTGGACCGTCACGTCGCCAACGGACTCGGGGACAAGGTCGCCTACTACTGGGAAGGCGAACCAGGCGACACTCGGACGCTCACCTTCGCCGGCCTGCTCGACGAGGTCCGGCGCTGCGCCAATGCCCTCAAGGCGCTCGGTGTCCAGAAGGGCGACCGGGTCGCCATCTACCTGCCGATGATCACCGAATTCCCGATCGCCGTGCTGGCCTGCGCCCGGATCGGCGCGCCACACACCGTCGTCTTCGGCGGGTTCTCGGCTGACTCGCTACGAGACCGCATCAACGACGCTGGTGCTGAGGTTGTGATCACCTCCGACGGTGGCTACCGCCGTGGCAAGGCGGTCGCCCTCAAGCAGCAGGTGGACGCGGCGCTCGCTGACGGTGCCTGCCCGACCGCCACGCACGTCCTCGTCGTCCGGCGCACCGGCGAGCCGGTTGAGATGGTCGCGGACCGGGACGTCTGGTGGGACGAGCTCGTTCCGAACCAGTCGCTGGATTGCCCGGCCGAACCTATGGAAAGCGAAGACCTGCTCTACCTCCTCTATACCTCTGGCACCACCGCGAAGCCCAAGGGCATCGTCCACACCACGGGTGGGTATCTCACGGGAGTCGCTTCGACGTTCCGGTCGGTATTCGACATCAAACCGGACGATGTCTACTGGTGCGCCGCGGATATCGGCTGGGTTACGGGACACAGCTACATCGTCTACGGTGCGCTCGCGAACGCCACGACCGGGGTGCTCTACGAGGGCACTCCGGACTTTCCGGACGCGGCTCGGTGGTGGGACATCATCGAGCGGTACAAGGTGACCGTGCTCTACGCCGCGCCGACCGCAATCCGGGCTCACATGAAGTGGGGCGACCAGTTCGCGGCCCGTCACGACCTCACCTCACTACGACTGCTCGGGAGCGTCGGCGAGCCGATCAACCCGGAGGCGTGGGTCTGGTACCACCACCACATCGGCGGCGACCGAGCTCCGATCGTCGATACCTGGTGGCAGACCGAGACCGGAGCGATCATGATCAGCCCCTTGCCGGGGATCACCGACCTCAAGCCCGGCTCCAGCACCTTCGCGTTGCCCGGGATCGATGCCGATATCGTCGATGACGCCGGGGACCCGGTTGGACCCAACCAGGGCGGCTATCTCGTCGTCAACAAGCCCTGGCCGGCGATGCTGCGCGGCATCTACGGCGACGACAAGCGCTTCCAGGAGACGTACTGGAGCCGATTCCCTGGCCGCTACTTCCCCGGCGACGGCGCCCGTTACGACGGTGCCGGTTACACCTGGCTGCTGGGTCGGGTCGACGATGTCATGAATGTCTCGGGGCACCGGCTCAGCACGACCGAGATCGAGAGCGCCCTCGTCAGCCACCCGATGGTCGCCGAGGCGGCGGTCGTCGGAGTCAGCGACCCGATCTCTGGAGAGGCGCCAGTCGCGTTCGTAACCCTCCGGGACGGCAGTGCCGTCAGCAAGGAGTTCGGCGAGACGCTCCGCCAGCATGTCGCCCAGAAGATCGGGGCGATTGCGCGGCCGAAACAGGTGATCTTCACGCCGGACCTTCCCAAAACGCGCTCCGGCAAGATCATGCGCCGCCTCCTGCGCGACATCGCCGCCGACCGCCCCCTCGGTGATACGACGACCCTCGCCGATGCGGGTGTGGTCGACCTGATTCGCGACGCCAGCCGGACCGGCAAGGAGGAGTAAGCGTTCGTCTGATTTCCGTCCAGCCGATGTCGAACTGCAGGGCCATGGGTACTCGCTTCGCTGGCCCTGACCGGTGGCCGCAGGCGCTCGATTCCTTGTCGATGGCCTCGTCTCTGCAGGGGCGAAGCCTGGCCACCGCAGCGGCCATCGCTCGCAGAGCGATAACGGTAAATCGGATTCGACCAGGTGACGATTGCTACGAGTCGTCGCCAATATTTCGTCTGCCATTCGATCTGCTGTTGCCCGGCAAGACCTCGCCTGACGGCGAAGGCCGCTGCGGTGGCCGGGAGACCACACGGGTCTCCCCTACGAGACCTGGCTCGTGCGTCGCCCTACGGTTCGCGCCGCCGTACGAGGCGCTGGATCCGGTCCGGTAGATCGATCTGGATCCTGGCGAACCGAATTCCCATGGCGATGGTGGTGGGATAGACCAGGGCAAGGATCACGGCGGCAACGCCCAGCGTCAGGAGCCGGGTCAGCATCGTGGCATCGACACTGGTTCCACCCAATGCGGCCGACGAGCCCCAGGTGACCGCTGCACTCAGGAGGCCACCGACGGTGCTGACGCCAATGACCGGCAATGGGAAGACACGCCAGCCGTGGAAGACGTGCTGTCCAAGCAGGAGCGCGCCGATCAACGTCACGCTCCACTGGATCGAGTTGGCCAGGACGAGGCCCACCATGCCGAGCGACCCGACCAGGCTGAAGGCGGCGATGGCATAGGCGATCGCGCCGGCCAGCGTGATCAGCAACGGCAGGTGCGTGTTCTTCCGGGCGTAGAAGGCGAACAGCAGGACCTGTGCGTAGCCGGCGGCAAGGGTGCCCGGAAGGTAACCGAGGAGCGCGTTTCTGATCTGCCCCGCCCCTGACGCGTCGGTGTCCCCGTGCTGGAAGATCAGCCGGACCACCGGCTCGGACAGCACGGCCAGCATGAGCGTGACGGGGACGATCAGGAGCGTCACGAAGACGAGGGCACGGCGAAGGGTGCGGGCGAACGCGTCCGGGTCATCGTCCTCGTGGTGCCGGGAGAGCGACGGCAGCGCGGCCAGGGCGACGGCGGCGGCAACGAGGCCGAGGACCGTCTGGACCAGTGTCGTCGCGAAGCGCATCGTCGCAACCGTCCCCTCGGAGACGCCGCTGGCAAGGTTCCGGTCGACCACCAGCACCGCGGTGGTGATGATCAAGCTCCCGGTGACCGGAATGCTGAGCCGAACCACCGTCCTGACAGCCGGGTGGCGCAGGTGCAGGTTTGGCGAGACCAATAGTCCGGCCCGACGCAGGGCCGGGAGCTGGATCAGCATGATCGCGAGTGCGCCAAGGACCGTTCCAAGCGCGAGGCTCTCGATTCCGATCGTGGCGGAGAGCGCCAGCGCGGTCACGATGAAGACCGCGTTCCGGGTCGCCGAACCGAGGGAAGGCGCCGCCGGACGGCCAGCGGCGTGAAGCCCAGCCATCATGACCGAACCAAGACCAAGCAGTGGGACAGCGGGGAGAATCCAGCGCACAAGCTGGATCGTAAGGTTGATCATGGCGTCGTTGGGCGGCTCGCCGAGGGGAAACAGTCCGGTGAGCGCGTCGACAACCAGCGGTGCCCAGATCATCCCGGCCAGTGTCAGGACCAGTGTGGCGATCAGGATGAGCGTCAAGAGGGCACCCATCGCCCGCCGGACCTCGGCGACCCCTCCCTGGGACGCCAGCATCAGGCCAGCCAGAGCTGGAATCATTGCCGCCTGGAGGACGCCGTTGCTGGTCAGCTCGAAGATGGTGCTCTGGACGTTGTCAGCGAGGACGAAGGCGTCGGTCTCGGCTCCGTTGCCGAACCGGGACGAAATCACGGCCTCCCGGACCAGTCCGAGGATGCGGCTCAGTGCCGTCCCGACCATCAGGATGACGGCGAGATTGACGAGCCGCCCGGCTGGAGTCGACCGATCAGGGTTATCTGCGGGACCGTCATGTCGGGTCTCGCCAACGGCGTCCCCGTCACCTTGCCCGTCAGAACCAATCGAGCGGTCGGGAGCGCGATCATCCCGGGGTTCGCTCTGGTGGACATGATCCGCTGAAGGAGGCCGGAGCGTCGGGGTCGATGGGGGAGCACCGGCCGTCGCCGGTGGCTTCCTCACCTGAACCGGAACCAGGCGATCAGGATCGGGATCACGGCGTAGATCAGATCGGGAATCAGTCGCAACTGAAGGTAGTAGGTCGCGAAGTCTCCGAGCTGGTTGATCTCGCTGAGGGGAATGCCCAGTCGCTGGGACAGAACGATGCGGCTGATGGCCAGCCCGATGATGACGATCGCGATCGCGGTCAGCTGCAGGTCACGGCCCCGCTTGAACTTCGCGGCTCGGGCCATAACCTCGACGGAGCCGAAGCCGAGCGCGAGGGAAAGGTAGAATTGCCAGGCCGGAAAGAATCCCCAGATCACGCCAACTACGAGAGCGACGGTGAGGCCGAGCCCCACGGCACGGGCGATCGAGCTGGTCGGTGTACGGTAGGTCGGCAACCCACGGACGCCGGCGCAGTCGGGGCAGCGTAGACCGACTGGCGTCCGGACCGCTTCCTTCGGGCAGATCGGTTTGGCGCAGCGTGAGCAGCGCAGACGAGTCATGACGTCCCGGTGATAGGTACAGGGAACCTCGCCCGTCGACGTCTGGGTGCCTGGGGAGGGGGGAGGCGCTGTCATGTCGTGCTGGGTATCCTCAGTGAAGAGATGGGAACGGCGGGTTTGATTCGTTCGTATCCGGCGCGCTGGCAAGGATACGCGATCGTCACCGGCTGAATGGCTGCATGATTGCCGGCAGGGAAGTGAGTCACATGCGGCCGATCGATTTTACCGGCGTTCTCGTTCTTGGTGCACTCTGGGGCGCATCGTTTCTGTTCATGCGGGTGGCCGCGCCGGAATTCAACCCGATCCCGGTCGCCGACCTGCGGGTGATCATCGGTGGGCTGCTGCTCCTGGTCGTTGCCCTGCCTGCCGGGCTGCGCTTCGACCTGCGGTTCCGCTGGCGTCAGTACCTTGTGCTCGGGGCGCTGAACACGGCGATCCCGTACGCGATGATCTCGGCGGCGGCGACGCAACTCCCCGCCTCGTTGTCATCGATCCTGATCGCGACGACGCCAGTGTTTGCGGCGCTCGTTGGCTGGCTCTGGCTGCGCGACCCGCTGACGGGGCGCCAGATTCTTGGAGTGGTGCTAGGCCTTGCCGGAGTGGTGCTGCTGGTCGGCTGGACTCCACTCGATGTGACGCTCAACGTCGTCCTCGCGATCGCGGGAGTCGTTGGAGCGGCCATCTGCTATGGCTTCGGCTCGCACTATTCGGTGAGAGCGCTACGCTCCGGAGCCGGGATGGAGATCCCGATCATGCAGCAGTTGACGGCCGCCGTGATCCTGCTGCCGTTCGCCATTGCGACGGTGCCGGAGCAGCGACCCTCCGGGGACGCGATCCTCTCGGTCGTCGCGCTTGGCCTGTTCACGACCGGGCTCGCCGTCCTGCTCTTCTTCCGACTGATCCGTCGCGTCGGATCGTTCAGGACCAACATCGCCACCTACTTCACCCCGGCCTTTGGCATCCTCTGGGGAGCGCTCCTGCTGGACGAGCGGCTTTCCGTCGGGACGTTCATCGGGTTTGGCATCATCCTCACCTCGGCCCTCATGATGAGCGATGTTGGTCTCGCACGGCTTCGGGGCTCGCGTGTTCCATCTTCCCGTCGCGGCGCCGCGTCGGACATCGGGGCGAAGTAGTGTCAACGAAAAAGACGAGAGCGGAATCGGCCAATGGCCAATCCCGCTCTCGTGAGTCGTGACAGCGGTGATTACGCCTGGGCGTCAACCGTCTCGATGGCTTCCGGCTCAGCGGTCGCAGCTGGGGCCGGCGCGGAAGCGCGGTTGCGGCCGGCGGTTGCCTCGCGCTCGCGGGCCTCAGCCTCGCGCTGGCGGGCATCGGCTTCCATCTGGGCGGCGCTGCGAACCTGCAGGCGCTGCTGGCGCTTGGACACCTTGCGCTCGGACGACTGGCCAGCTTCCATGCGCTTCATGAAGCGCTCGACCTGACCGGCCGTGTCGATGATGCGCTGCTCACCGGTGTAGAACGGATGGCAAACACCACAGATGTCCGTCCGGATGACGGCCTTGGTGGAACGGGTCTCGAAGGTGTTGCCACAGGCGCAGGTGACAGTCGCCATCTCATAGGTAGGGTGGAGCCCTAGCTTCATGGGTGAAGTACCTCTTGGTCTACGTCAGACTGATTCCATCCAGCCTGCACACAAGACGAACCGGCCGAACCTGGGCCCGGCCAGCTCAATGACATAATGATATCACGTCTCACTGAAAACTGCTAACCAACCGTTAGTCGGCGGCAAGCTCGTCGAGGGTGGCGACGACCGGGATCGCCGCTGCCATCGTCAGACGCTGGGCTTCACCGGGCGTCATCAGCATAGCCTTGGCACCACCGACGGGATAGACCTCCGGCGGGTAGACACTGATTCGACGGCGGAAGCGGCTGATCGGCTCGAAGCGAACGACGCCGTCGATCATGGCGAAGATCGTATGATCCTTGCCGATGCCAACATTCTTGCCGACGTGGAACTCAGTCCCGCGCTGACGAACGATGATCGTGCCGCAGTTGATCAGCTGTCCATCGGCGCGCTTGACACCGAGTCGTTGCGCCTGGCTATCGCGACCATTTCGCGAACTACCAGCGCCCTTCTTGTGAGCCATGTGGTTTCTCCCTCAGACGAGACCGGCAATGACTGGACGGGTTCGGACTAAGCGTTGATGGCCGTGATCGACAGCCGGGTCAGGTTCTGACGGTGGCCCGTCCGACGACGATAGCGCTTCTTCGGCTTCATCTTGAAGATGATGATCTTCTCACCACGGTACTGATTCTCGATCGTGGCGGTAACGGCAACGCCGTCCAGCATGGGAGCCCCGATCCGGGGAGCGCCGTCGCCACCGATCATCAGCACGCGGTTGAGAGAGATCTCGGAACCCTCGTCGCCCTCGAGTCGCTCGACGGCGATCTTGTCGCCGACGCTGACCCGATACTGCTTGCCGCCCGTCTCGATCACCGCGAAGTGACCGATCGGCTTGGGGCCGTCGGGACGGTTCGGGGCGCGCCTTGGCCGATCGGCCGACCGCTTGCCACGTCCGGCCATGACTGGCGTCGCAGCAGCGGTCGCCACCATCCTTTCGGCATCGTCCGTCGTCGCAGCCACCTCTTCAGGGGACTCGACGGCACCCGTAGCGGCCACTTCGTCGTCCGTCAGCGTCTCGGCGCTAATCGTCGCCGGCTCAGCTTCCGGTGCGATCGGCTCTTCGCTGCCAGCCAGGATGGGATTCTGTGCGTTCTCGTTCGTCGAATCGCTCATTCTTCGTCACTTTCGGGCTTGGATCGTTGGACAAGCTGACACGGTTGCCCGCACCCGCCAACCCCTGCCCGGGTGCGACGGGCACACAAAACGGGACGCACAGGCGTCCGCAGACGGGACATGTTATCACATTCGAGTAGCTTCGTTGCAGTGTGCTGAACTTTACCCACCGTCATGAGCGGAGGACATAGAGCGAGCTTGAAGCGACTGGATGTTCACTTCGGTCGACCTAGCACGTTCCGCCACGCGGCAGGGCTGCCAGTGTGAAGTGCCGGCAGCGTGACAGGCCCGGAGGCGGACCCTACCATGTGAGAAGCACGGTCCCCGAGATCGCTCCTGAATCTGATTTGACAGGTATGGAACTCCATCAGAGAGAGCGCCTTTTTGACTACTGACCGACACGCCTCGCCAATGGAGAAGTCTCGGCTGCCGCTGATCAGAATCGGAACTCGGGGGTCGGCGCTGGCGCTCGCGCAGGCTCACCTCATCGCCGGGCTGCTGGCCGAGCGTGAGGTTCTTTCCGAACTCGTCGTCATCCGGACCCAGGGGGACGCCGACCAGACGACGTCGCTGGCGGTTCTCGGGGGGCAGGGTGTCTTCACTTCGGCGCTGCAGGAGGCTCTGCTGCGGCACGAGATCGATCTGGCGGTTCACTCCGCCAAGGATCTCCCGACCATCGAGCACCCTGGCCTGAAGCTGATCGCCTTCCTGTCGCGGCAGGATCCGCGGGATGTGCTGATCTCCAGGACCGGCAGTGATCTGGTTGAGCTCCCTTCTGGCGCGCGGGTAGGAACGTCGTCGCGCCGGAGGATCGCCCAGATTCTCGCCGTGCGACCGGATCTGGCGATCGTCGACCTCCGGGGCAACATCGACACCCGGATTCGTCGGGCGACCGAGGGAGACCTGGACGCGGTGATTCTCGCCGCCGCCGGGCTTCACCGGCTTGGCTGGCACGACCGAATCACGGGCTACCTGCCGCTGGATCAGTTCGTCCCGGCTCCGGGACAGGCCGCCCTTGCCCTTGAAGTTCGCCGGGATGACCCTGGGCCTGCGAGCAGGGCTGCCGGGCTGGACGAACCTGCTGTCTCCGGATGTGTTCGGGCGGAACGAGCGTTCCTCCGAGCGATCGGGGCTGGCTGCACGACTCCGGTGGGTGCGCTTGCGACGGTCGAGGGAGCCGACATCCGGCTCCGGGCAATGGTGGCGTCTCCCAATCTCCTCGATGCCCGCTGGGGGATCTACGATCTCGATGTTGCTAAGGCCGAGGAGAGTGCTAGTCGAGTTGCCAGGGAGATGCTCGGTCTCGTCCGACATGACCGCCGAGCCCGGGACCGACCGACACTTGGCGGCCCGACCCGTCCGACGGTCCTCGTCACGCGGCCTGGTAATTCCGGCGTCGCGCTGGGATCGGCCCTTCAACAGGCCGGCGCCGTGGCAGTAGTCGAACCAATGCTACAGATTCAGCCCACCCATAACCCGGTTGCAGCGACCGCGCTCGGCAAGGTCCGGACCGGCGCAATCGACTGGGTCGTCCTGACGAGCGCCAATGCCATCGATGGCATCCTGGCCAATGCCATAGATCCGGTTCCTCCGGCCGAGGTCTTCGTGGGGGTGAACGTGGCCGTCGTCGGAGAGGCCACCGCCGCGCGGCTCCGGACTCTGGGAGTCGAGCCGACCCTGATCTCGCGGCGATCCGACGCAGCTCACCTCGCGACCGAGTTGATCGCGACCGGTGTCGGCGGAATGTCGATCTGGTTGCCGCAGGGCAACCTCGCGTCGGATGATCTCGCGCTGGTGCTTCGGTCGGCCGGTGCCAGTGTCACCGCCACCGAGGTCTATCGGTCTGAGCAGCCAGACCGGCTGCCCCCTGACATTCGAGCCGCGCTTCTGCAGGGAGACATCGACGCCGCGATCTTCGCTTCACCCTCCGCGGTTCGTCACCTTGTGGCCCTGCTTGGACCGGACCGGTCGACCCTTGACGACGTCCGCCTCGTCGCGATTGGCCCGACGACCGCCGCCGAGCTGCGCCGGCTCGATCTCGATGTCGCGGCCATCGCCGAACGACCGTCCGACGACGGGCTCGTCATGGCCGTTCGTGTGGCCCTCGAGAACCAGACCAGCGAATCATCCGACATCGTCCATGAACCGCGATCATCGGCACGCCCCAACCGCTAGCCCGATTGACCAGACGAGTCAGGATCGCAACCATGACTACGCTTACCCAGACCCCTGCAATGACTCCCGGGTTCGACCGCCACCGTCGGCTGCGCCGCTCACCAGGCGTCCGCGCGCTCGTCCGCGAGACCCGTCTCTCTGCCGAAGACTTCATCTATCCGCTCTTCGTCACGGAGGGCACTGGTCGGCGGTCCGAGATCGGTTCGATGCCGGGCCAGTTCCAGTTCTCGATCGACCACCTACCTGCCGAAATCGATCAATTGATCGGACTGGGCATTGGCTCCGTGCTGCTGTTTGGACTGCCGGATCACAAGGACAATGAGGCGTCGGGCGCCTACGACGATGACGGTGTCGTACAGCGCGCAGTCCGGGCGATCAAGCGCCACGCGCCAGACCTGGTCGTCATCACCGACGTCTGCAACTGCGAGTACACCAGCCACGGACACTGCGGCATCCTGGTCGACGGACAGGTGGACAACGACCTGTCGCTGCCGCTGCTGGCCCGAACAGCCGTCTCCCACGCCGCCGCCGGCGCGGACATCGTCGCCCCATCCGACATGATGGACGGCCGGGTCGCGGTGATCCGGGCCGCGCTGGACGGCGCGGGCTACGTAGATGTTCCGGTGATGTCCTACGCCGCCAAGTACGCCAGCGGCTTCTACGGGCCGTTCCGAGAGGCCGCCGGTAGTGAGCCCACTTTTGGGGACCGGCGCAGCCACCAGATGGACCCTGGCAATGCCCGCGAGGCGATGCTGGAGATCGAGACCGACCTCGCTGAGGGCGCCGACTTGATCATCGCCAAACCGGCGATGTCGTACCTGGACATCATCCGGCAGGCGCGGGACCGGTTCGACATACCAATCGTCGCCTACAACGTCTCCGGGGAGTACGCGATGGTGAAGGCCGCGAGCCAGGCCGGCTGGATCGATGGGGAGCGGGTCACGCTCGAGTTGCTGACGTCGATGAAGCGAGCTGGAGCCGACCGGATCATTACGTACCATGCCAAGGAAGCGGCAAGCTGGCTGGCCGATCAGCGGTGACAGACGGGAAAGCCCGAAGGATGAGGTTCGAGACCGAACGAGGGAGCAGTATGAGCAGTACGACCAAGATCATGAGCACGGCAACTGGAATGATGACCGGGAGATCCCGGTTGCTCGCCGCTGCGCGCGGTGAGGCCGTCGACACGACACCCGTCTGGTATATGCGGCAGGCCGGTCGTTGCCTGCCGGAGTACCGGGCGCTGCGGGCGAGCCACCCGTTCATGGAGGTAGCGAAGACGCCTGAGCTTGCGGTCGAGGCGACCCTGATGCCGATCGAACGCTTCGGCGTCGACGGCGCGGTCCTGTTCGCCGACATCATGTTGCCGCTGGATGGGATGGGCGTCCCGTTCCGGATCGAGCCGAAGGTCGGACCTGTGATCGACTCGCCGATCCGGACCCGGGCCGATGTCGAGCGGATCGTGATTGACGACGCCGATGAGGCGACTGGGTACGTGATGGACGCGCTTCGACTCCTCCGGCGCGAGCTCGGCGACCGGGCGGCCTCGCTCGGGTTCAGTGGCGCCCCGTTTACGCTGGCCTGCTATATGATCGAGGGCCACGGTTCCCGCGAGTACCCGCGGGCCAAGGCGTTGATGTACGGTGACCCGGAGACCTGGCATCTCCTCATGGAGAAGCTGACCGAGGTCGTGACACGCTATCTGATCGCGCAGATCGCGGCCGGGGCGGACGCGGTCCAAATGTTCGACTCGTGGCTGGGGCTGGTCGGCACCGATACCTACGCCGAGTTCGTCCAGCCGTACACCGCCCGAATCTTCGCGTCGCTCCGTGGCCTGGCGCCGACGATCCACTTCAGCACCGGGACGGTCCATCTGCTCGACCAGATCGCGGCGACCGGACCGGATCTGGTCAGCGTGGACTGGCGTATCCCGATCGATGTGGCCTGGGCGCGGCTAAAGGCGAGTCAGGGCATCCAGGGCAACCTCGACCCGACGCTGCTCATGGGCGGCTGGGACGTTACTCGTCGGGCGGCCGACGACATCCTCCATCGGACGGGTGGCCGGGCCGGACACATCTTCAATCTCGGCCATGGCATCCTGCCCGAAACCGATCCGGGTGTGCTGACCGAGCTGACCAGCCATGTCCATGGGCCATCATCCGTTTGACCGAATGAGAACGACCGTGAAACTGGCAGCACCGAATTGTCGTCGTGGGCCATATACTGGAGTCCGGACGCGTTCTCACGAATGACAGACGGTGTAGGTATGCGAAGAGATCAGGTTCTGTCATCGTCGGGTCTGTTTATGAAGAACGACGACCAGACCGGAGCAGGTAGCGCCACGGTTGCCCCTGGATGGCTGACTCCCAGCACCGCCTCCCGTCCTCGAACCGTCAGCGGTGATCGAGCGTCGGTCGAGTCCCGGCGGTCCGCCGAGCTGATTTCGTCCAGCGAATCATCCAGCATCGGGCTCATGGAAAACTCGCGGGCCGACGCTCCTGAGACGCCGGCCCGGATCCTGATCGTCGACGATGAGCCGACCCTGCGCGACACGCTCAGTTTCTATCTCCGGCGTGAAGGCTTTGAAGTCCGGGCCGTCGAGGATGGGGCAGCGGCATTGTCGGCCACGCGGGCTGACCACCCTGACCTGATCGTGCTCGACATCATGTTGCCCAAGATGGACGGGTTCCAGGTCTGCCGGACGATTCGAGCCGAGTCCACGGTGCCGATCCTCCTGCTGTCGGCCCGGGGCGAGGAGTTCGACCGGGTTCTCGGGCTGGAGCTGGGTGCGGACGACTACCTGTCGAAGCCGTTTGCCTTTCGGGAACTGGTCGCGCGGATCCGGGCGATGCTCCGCCGGGCGCAGATGCCCGGTCGTCCGCTGGGATCTACCGAGCCGGAGCCCACGGCGGTCCGCTCGGAGCAGCCTCCGCAGGTCGACCGCCCGATCCGGATCGGTGACATCATGATCGACCCGCTCCGGCGACAGGCGACCCGGGCCGAGGCTCCGCTGGTCCTGAAGCCCAAGGAGTTCGATCTGCTCCTGCACTTCGCTCGCCGGCCCGGGATCGTCCACACCCGGGAGACGCTTCTCCGTGACGTCTGGGGGTACGACTATCCGATCGACACTCGGACAGTCGACGTTCACATCCGCTGGCTGCGGCAGAAGATCGAGCAGGACGCCGCCGCCCCCCAGCGGATCGAGACGGTAAGGGGACACGGATACCGGTTTGTCTACGACGAGTAACGACGCTCCCCCGTCTTCTACCCCGCCCTCCTCCGGTCCTGAGAGCGCTTCGGCTGTCCGGCCGGGTGACGTCGACGTCGCCGGTGGGCTGCCACTCCTGCCCCAGACACTCCGGGGTCAGGTCGTCGTCCCGATCCTCCTCGTGCTCATGATCGGACTGGTGATCCTCGGCAACAGGATCGTCACTGAGAGCCATGACCTGTACCTGGGACAACTCGATACCACCCTGATGTCCGATGCCCGGCTGGTCGCGGCGCAGGCGGCCTCAGCGCTTCCGGCCGGAGCTGATACGACGCCCCCGGACGCTCAGGCGTTTGTGTCCTGGGTCGCCTCGGCGCTCGGCGCTCGCGTGACGGTCGTCCGACCCGACGGGGTCGTGATCGGTGATTCGGCAGTCGACCCCGAGACGATCGCCAATCTCCGGCTCAACCCGGCGGTGATCAACGCCGGGACCGGGTTGGAGGCCATCAACGAGGGTGCGCTGGTCTCCGGTGGTGAACGGTACCGCTACGCGGCGGTGCCGGTGCCGGGTGGGACTCCGGCCGGGCCGGGGCTGATCGTTCGGGTCGGGCTGCCGACGGCCACGGTCGATGACCGGATGGCGACCGTCCAAAACCGGGTCCTGGTGATGGCGGTGCCCATCTTCCTGGCCGTCGCCGCCGTTACCCTGTTCGCTGTGAACCGCGTGGCGCGCGGAATCGAACAGGCGGGAGAGCATGTCCGGGGGATCGCCGCTGGCCGACTCAAGATTGACGTCAGGCCGAGCAAGTTCCGCGAAATTGGCGATCTCCGGTCCTCGTTCAACGCCATGGTGATGGAACTCCAGGACCTCGTCGCCGAGATCCGTCAGTCCCGCGCCCAGCTCGAATCGACGCTCTCGACGCTCTCGGATGGTGTCATCGTCACCGGTCTGGCCGGCGAGGTCGTTCGACTTAACGCGGCGGCTGCCCGACTTCTGGATGTGGACATCGATGAAGTCATCGGGCTGCCGTTCGTGATGGTGACGCGCGACCATGAGCTCAACGCGCTGCATCGTCAGTCGACCCGTACCCGGCAGATCGCCCGCGGCAGCGATATCGAGCTCGGGTTCGAGCGCCGCAAAGTCGATGCGATCGCCCAGCCGGTCGTCGGCGACGACAATCAGCTCACCCTGGTCGTGCTGCGGGATCAGACCGAGTTGCACCGGCTGGAGCAGGTCCGGCGGGAATTCGTCGCCAATGTCTCGCACGAGCTTCGGACGCCGCTGGCCTCGATCCGGGCGCTCGTCGAGACGCTGGAGGTCGGAGCGATCGATGAGCCGGACCTGGCCTATGACTTCCTCGGCCGGATCGTCATCGAGGTCGATCGGCTGGCGGCACTCGTCGATGAGCTGCTCGATCTCGCCCGGTTGGAATCGGGCCGGGTGTCCCTGCGCCTTGAGCCGCTCGCGCCGGCCGATCTGCTGACTCGAGGCGCCCAGCGGTTGCTACCCCAGGTGGACCGGGCCCGCCTGACCCTCGACATCGATTTCAGCCCAGATCTGCCCGATGTCCTGGCGGACCGGAGCCGGATCGAGCAGGTCCTGCTCAACCTGGTGCACAACGCAATCAAGTTCACGCCGCCAGGTGGAGTGATCTCGGTCCGGGCTGAAGTCCAGGGCGAGGTGCTCCTCGTCGAGGTCCGCGACACGGGTGTCGGGATCGAGCCAGACGAGTTGCCCCGTCTGTTCGAGCGGTTCTACAAGACCGACAAGGCGCGGCGGTCGGAAGGAACCGGCCTCGGGCTCGCGATCGCCAAGCACATCGTCATGATTCATGGTGGGACGATCGCCGCCCGCAGCGCCGTCAATCAGGGGGCGACCTTCTTGTTCACTCTGCCGATCGCCGCGACGAAGACCGCCGATGAGACCCCCGAGGGTCGGTACCTCCAGCCAGCCAAGACGTTGTTGTCATAACGCTTGGGTGGGAAAGGCTCATGTTGGCTCAGACAGGTGTGGCCCGGTGAACGCAGCGATTACAGTTCAAGGATTCCACGTGCTCAACACACACTGAACCCGATCGGGCAAGTGTTTCGTTCTGATCTGCGATATCGACATTGGCATCTCGTCTACGATCGACCATGGCCGCCCCTCCTGGACGCGCCATTCCGATTTCCCGTGCTCGATGCAGTCGGGGTAGCCGTGGTGATTTTGGCCGACGGTCCTCAAGCGATCCATATCGTCAATGACGAAGAGCCCCTTGGCGAGGTAACGGCACTCCTGTCCTTATCCGGGATGGCAATCGAGCACATGTCAGCTCCTCACTGTGCTGTTGGGGTTCACGTCAGGCTCGTCCCGTCGCAGCATTCCTGCTAAATGTCCTGTTGCCGACCCGTATTCTCTACCGGCTTCGTTGCCAGCGCCGCTCGTCGGGTCGCGTCCCCTTGGTCATTATCATCCGGGAGGATCGGACCGACCTCGAAGCCGGTCCGATCCTCCCGCATCATTCAACATTCCCACGGTGCCGCCGGGCTTGCCCACACAGTCCTCACCGTGATGCCCTACTCTCCTCCGGCGGTCCGGATCACGGACTGACCGAGCGGACCTCCGGCAGGCGAGCCGGAAGCGTCTCCGGAGCGCGAAGGGCGAAGGTGGCACCCGCGGCGACGAGCAGACCGGCGCAGGCCCAGAGCGCGGCGACCGGGCTGACAGCGGTCGCGATGAAGCCAAGGGTCAGCGGTCCAGCGACATATCCCGCATCAGCGAAGGTCCGGTAGCGGCTCAGGAGCCAGGCCGAACGGCCGGGTGGCGCAAGGTCCGCGGCGTAAGCCGCCGGTGCCGACGACGAAATCCCGCCGGCGGTGCCCCAGATCAGGGCGGCGAACACGAAGCCATTGAACCCGTCAGCTACGGCGAACAGGAGCAGGGACGCTCCGGTGAGAATCGTCGACGGGACGATCACCGCCTTGCGGCCGAAGCGGTCGGTCATCCACCCGGACGGGTAGGCGAGCAGGACGCTCATCAGGCTGTTCATCCCAAGCCCGAGGCCAATCTGACCTGCGGAGAGTCCCATCTGGTTGGTCGCCATCAGCGGGATGACGCTGAAGAGGGCGCCCGTGCGGGCGAAGAAGCTGCTGAAGCTGACTCCACAGATCAGCAGGAACGAGGTCCGGGTCGCCGGTGTCAGCGGGGCGGGCAGTGTCGTCGCCGGGGGAGGCGTGTCGGGCGACGTCGCCGGGCAATCCGGGATCGCAGGTAAGGCAGCGGACGGATTGGCAAGTGTCTGCGACCGGAGATCTCGCGTCTCCGGCATCGCGAACCAGGCGATCAGCGTGACGACCCCGGCCAGGACGGCGTAGACGAGGAACGGGATCTCGAGGCTGAACCTGTCAGCGAGAAAGCCGCCGGGGATCGGGCCAATCCCGACGGCGAAGCCGAAGACGCCCTGATAGATCGACATCAGCCGCCCCCGGTTGTGCGGGGAGGCGATGTCGTTGACGACCAGTTGACCGCCAGTCAGAACCGCCGCCGCGCCAAGGCCCGAGAGGAACCGGGCACCGAGGAACAACTCGTAGTTCGGCGCGACCGCCGTCAACAGATTGCCAACGACGGTGATGATCCCGCCGACCGCCAGCGTTGCCCGTCGCCCACGAAGATCGGCGAGCCGACCCGCCGGGACGTTGGCGATGAACCTCGCCAGACCGTAGATCGCGATCGTCAATCCGACCGCAAATTCCGAGACGCCGAAGGTTTCCGCGTAGAGGGGAAGGACTGGGACGACCGATCCGAAGCCGATTTGATTGACCGCGATCAGGATGCAGGCCCATGCGAGAATCTTCGCCCGTTGCCGATCGACGAGGGGGTCGCCCGATCCGGAGCGCTGTCTAAAACCCCGCAATGGGCGCACCCTCTTGAGACGTTCGATGTGCGGCAACACGGCGACCGTGGCGAAGCGCAGGAACCGGGACAGTATCACCGACGACGCAGGGAGTTGTCGGGTCACCATCTGAACGATGGTATCGTCCGTCGGCCGACCGCGCTTCGGCCAGTTGGCGACACCGGGTGTCCGCGTCGTGCGTTAACGACCGTGGGCGAGGATCATGCATCCGGTGGGCGCAACAGGTGGTGAGCAGACGTTCCGGCTGGAATGCACTTGTTGGCTATTCCTGGCCGATCATCGACTCCCTGGCGACGAACGCGGCAGTGCCGTCGCCGCACCGGTCAGACCGGACAGGTAGTAACACCGGATGGAGGCAGTTCGGGTTGACGGAATCACAGCGGCGCTTCCAGCCACCGCGGCAATCAGACATCGACGGCTCCGAACGGACCAGCCAGCAACCCGCGAGCAGCAGGGACGCGAGTCAGACTGACTCGACCGCTCAGAGCCTGTCGGGCTCCCGGGCTGTGATCGCTGGTCGATACGCGATCCTGACCCGAATAGGGGAAGGCGCTCACGCTATTACCTACCGCGCCAACGACGTGCGCCTGAAGCGGACCGTGGCGATCAAGGTTCTGCGCTCCCACCTCTCCGGCGACACCGAGCTCGTTTCCCGCTTCGTTCGCGAGGCCGAGCTCGCCGCCTCTATCAGCCACCCGAACGTGGTCGATGTCTACGACGTCGGCACCGATGGCGACGTGTCGTACATCGTGATGCGACTGGTTCCGGGAGGCGATCTCAAACACCTCATTCAGGAGCAGGGACGGCTGCCTGTTGCACAGGCGACACCAGTCGTTCAGCAGGTGCTTCGTGGCCTTGGGGCGATCCACGCCGCCGGGATCGTCCACCGCGACGTGAAGCCGCAGAACATCCTCATCACTCCGGACGGCACCGCCCAGGTGACCGATTTTGGCGTCGCCTATGCCGCGCTGTCCGAGGGGCTGACGACGCAGGGGATGACCGTCGGGACCGCGTCCTACATGGCGCCGGAGCAGGCCCGGGGGGAGCCGGTCACGCAGGCGACAGATGTCTACGCGGTTGGGGTGGTCTTCTACGAGATGCTGACCGGCCGGGTGCCGTTCACCGGCGAGAACCCGATGGCGGTCATGATGGCTCATCTCCAGTCCCGCCCGAGCCCGCCCAGTCAGTCAGTGCCGGGCCTCCAGATACCGCCCCGGATTGAACAAATCATCCTCCAGGCGATGTCGAAGGACCCGGCGCAACGGTTTCCGTCAGCCGCCGCGATGGCTTTGGCCCTTGAGGGCGGATTCCGTGGGTCATCCGGAGCCGGTCACCTGGGTGAGGCGACGACGGTGATCGGCGCGGCTGCCGCCCGGTCGGCAATGCCGATGGGAAGCGACCGAACCACCGTTCGGCCCCCCATCCAGAGCGACGGACAGGCTCCGCCCCAGCGACCGGTTGCTCCGCCGTGGCTGACTGGTCAGGGTGGGCATGGCGGGGGCACGCCCCCGCCCTCGATGGCACCGGCTGGTTCCGGTGGCCACCGTCGCCGATGGCTCGTGGCGCTTCTGACCTTCGTCTTTGGTCTGCTAGCCGTTGGAGCTGTCGCTGCGGCAATGCAGTTCGGACCATTCGATCGCGGCAGCGGGGACAGCGACGACCGACCGGCCGGTGTCGCCGGGGTGACCGAGCAAGCGACGGAACCGTCCGAGCCGACTCAGCCGGTTGAGCCGACTGACGAACCGTCCGTCGCGACCGTAACGCTGTCGGCCACAACGACCCCGACTCCGACTCCGGCGCCGACCCCGACCGCGACTCCGCCGCCGCTGACCCCGACTCCGCCGCCGACCAAGACCGTCTCCGCTCCGACTGCGACGGTAACGATTCCCGCTCCCACAGTCACCCCACAGCCAACCGCTACGGTGCGGCCCACAGCGACCTCGACCTCGACCTCAACCGCGACCTCCGTGCCGACTCCCACGGCGCCGCCAGCGACGATGCCTCCGACGATCGCTCCGCTTCCTACCGAGACGCCGGCAGAGGTCGAAATCCTGCCGGCGGAACAACAGGGGGCCGAAGACAACAGTGGTCCTGGGAACGGCAATGGCAATGGAAACGGGAACGGGAACGGGAACGGGAACAGTGGATCTGGCAATGGACACGGTGGGTCAGGGGGAAGTGGCGCCCAGTTGCTCTCCTCTTCCGGCGAGAGCGCCAGTTCGATCTACATCGCTCCTTCAGACTGGCGGGGCGCCTACACCGAGCTCAACACTGACTTCTACGGGCGCGACTGCGTGGCAATCTATGGTCAGGGAAGTGGGTACGAGCAGGCCACGTTGGTCTTCACGCTCGATGGCGTACCGACCGGCGATCTCACGCTGACAATCAGTGGTCTCGATGACGAGTACGCGGACACGAACCCGTTTACCTTCTCGATCAACGGCCAGGCACTGCAAAGCACCTCGGGTGCGGTCAATTTTCCAAATTGGGATGGCAACGCGCCGGCTCAATTCACCCTGCTCACCGCGCAGTTCCCAGCGGCCGCCTTCACCGATGGCGAGAACACGATCACCATTACCAACGTCGCCCCGGGCGGAGTCGTCAATGAGGGTCCGTACCTGTTGGTTGGTGACGGGACCCTGGAACTGACGTAACGAGCCCCTCAGTGTGCGGACAATTGCCTATCGAAACCGACTGCCCGCAGTGGTAGGCTCCATTGAAGCAAACACTGGTCAGGATGGCCCCAGGGTTGGGCTGGATAGCCAAGGCGGCGGGGGGACCCGGTGGTCGATCTTCGAGGTAGACGGCGCAGTCGCGGGCTTTCGGCTCTGGTCGCAGTGCTCGTCGTGATGGCGGTGCTGCTCCAGGTCCATGGGTATACCCCGGTTGGACCGTCCGCACCCGGCATCCGGTCCGCCTCAGCCCAGAGCTACCCCGGCTGGATGACGCCCGAGCAGGCGGCTGTCTTCACCAATGAGTGGCCAGCCCTCGTGCCGTCGTATGTCCCGGAGCCGTTTGCCAGCGTCGTCCCGACGATCTCGATCGATGGTGGATATTACCGCCTCTACTGGTTTGTTGGCGGGGGTGCGCCGACGTTCCTAGACGTGCGAGGCTACCTGAGCGGGTACATTCCGGCGGGCTCGGCGTATGACCTGAACGTCGAATTCAAGGTCAACTCGGCGGTGCGCGGCAACGAGGCCTACCACGACCCAACACCGATCTATGACGCCGTCTACTGGCGCGAAGGCGGACCGAGCTACTGGGCGAACAGTCAGGGCCTCTCGACCGATATCGTCTCGTACGCCAATAGCTTTACCAACGTCGCTGCCCCCGTCCTGGAGCCGACCGCGACCGTTCCCGATCCGGCAGTTCTCTACTCACCCGACTCGGTTAGCTCTGGTGGAGCGGGAACGGTCACGGCCATCGGTGGTGGCGCTGAAGCGACGCTCGTGGCTGACGGCGGGTACTTCCCGGATACCGGTACCGCGTCCTATCCCGGCGCGGGTGACGCTACCGTCTCGTGGGTGGCTCCGGACGTCACGGCCGACACGATCGTGAGGTTCTCGCTGCTGGACGCCAGTGGCACCGTGCTGGTGACGACTCCGACACTCGTGACCGCGGTCGAGGACAAGGTTTCGTTCTCATTGGCCTGTGCCCCGACGGTCGTGGCCGGTGAACTCCTGTCGGTCTCGGTGACGGGGTCCGGCGACGTCATGCTCGATGTCTCGGCCGGTTCCTGGCCGCAGACGTCGCCCAACACCGACTACGATCCCGGTGGTGACGGGTCAACACTGGCATTCACACTCGGTGACGGTGGCACGGCCACACTCACCTGGAGCGCACCATCCACTGCCCAGATGGCGACGATTCAGGCGTACGGGCCGAGTGGCATGGTCGTCAGCTCCTGTCAGGTCGAGGTTGCCGGTCCGACGTCGACCATCGAGCCGACAGCGCCGGTTGCCACCTCCACCCTCCCGGTGACGGTGCCGCCCGGTGGGCCGACGACCGTCCCGGCGACCATTCAGCCGACAGCAATGGCCGGGCAACCCACCGCCGCCTCGACGTCAACCCTGCCCGGCACCACTCCTGGCGATGACACCGACCCCGGAAATGGCGCACAGCCGACTGTTCCAGGGACCGGTGCCGGAAACGGCATCGATGCTGGTCAGGGGACCGCGCCGGCCGCGACCGCCCGGCCCGGCGACGGGATCGACCCCGGCGGCGAGGCGACCATCCCGGCCGGTGCGACGTACCCCGCGATCCCGACCAGCGCCCCGCTCCCCGACGCCCCGCCGACCTCGGTCCCGCCGGCCGGAGACGGTTCGACGGTTCCCGGTCAGACACCGCGGTCGACGACTCCCGGAACGACCGCGACGATCGCGCCGGCCAAGACTGCTCCGACCGCGACGTCGGCAACTTCCGGAGCCCCCATCAGTGTCCCACCTGCGCCGGCGACTGAGGACCCGGCGACGGCCACGATCGGGGTCGTCGCGCCGACTTCAACGTTGGTTCCGACGAGTGCGCCGCCCGCTCCAGCGATCGCGACCTCGACGATCGGGCCACTGATCGCCGTTCCTGCAACCGCGTCTCAGACCGCTCAACAGACCACCGTCCCACCGACGGCAACGGTCGTTCAACCGACGGCAACCACTGTTCGGCCGACAGCGACCTCGCCTGAACCGACGGCGGCTCGCCCGGTCTCAACGGCGACTGTCCCCGCGACGACGGCAACTGTCCCCCCGTCAACTGCGACGGTTGGCCTTCCCGTGCCGACAGCGACAATCCAGCCGACGCCCCCGACGCCCCCGACGCCCCCGGCAGGTCCGGCGTCGACGAGCACGCCGTCGGTTCCAGCTCCGATGGCGACCGAATCCCCTCTGGCGGTTCAGGCGACGGCTCCGCCTCCCTCGACGGCGACCACGGCGCCCGCCACTCCAACGTCGACGGTCGTTCCTCCAACCGCGACGACCGTTCCAGCCACTGCAACGACCGTCCCGCCCACAGCCACGGCCGCTCACGCTATTCCCACGGCGACGCCGCTCACTTCCACACCAGAGCCGACGCCGACCGCGACGGTCGTACCGCCGACCGCTACCGCGACGCGGCGACCATCCGCGACGGCAACCGCCACGCCGATTCGCGCCGGACAGGGGCCTCGGGTAGCCGGAGCCCTCGCCTCCTCTCCCGCGGCGACAACGGTCCCCACCGTTGCTCCCACCGCGCCACCGGCATCACCGATTGTTTCCGGTCCGACGCCAGTGCCGACATCACCCCCGGCCGCCGCGAGCGTCACGCAGCAGATTGGGCCCGACGGTGGGACGGTCAGGCATTCGGCCGGAGCGGAGCTTGAGATCGATGGCGGCGCCTTCGAATCGATGATGATGGTTTCGATCGCCCAGGTTGCGGATACTGAACTGCCGGTCTCCTCCGACGTCGATCTCGTCCCGTCGTCCGGTTATGACATCGAGATCACCGACGTCGATGGTCGCGTCGTCACGACGCTGCCGGCCGGGGTCGTGTTGCGACTGAGCATTCCCGACGACGTTCGTGGGGATGCCATCGTCTTCTGGATCGATGACGGCGAGCTCACCCGACTCGGCGTGACGAATCAGGAGGAGGCCGGCATCTCGGCCCCACTTACTCACTTGTCTCGCTACGTCGCCGGAGTTCCCGTCGAGGAGAACCCCGAGCTTGGCTGGCTGCCGTGGACAGTCGCCGTCGCTGCCGCGATCTCCGGCCTGATGATCGTCGGACTACTCGCGAACCAGTCCAGACGACAGCGCCGGCGCGGCATGAAGGCCGGGCGGACAGCGTGACGCTGATTTCATGCGGAATCCTGATCGCTACTCGTGGGTCTTGAGCCTGGCCAACGGACGACCCCTCCCCTACAGCGTGGCTCACAGGAGTTGGCTGTGGCGGCTCCCCTCACCATCCGGTTCGGGCAGAGTCGCCCGCAGGCCACGGAGCGGGGGGGGTCGGGGGGCGAGGCTTCCTGCTTTCCAACGACAAGACTCATGAGTACCGCTCTATGCGGTGTAGGGAGGAGCACGGCGCTTGCGGAAAGCGAGTCGAACCAGCTTCGTCAAGGGGATTCCGGGTGAGACTGAGGCGTCGCGAATGCGCGTGAGGACTTGACGGTCGGGTCGGGAGCGCCAGTGCGGACGACGGGGACAGTCGCCAGGCCGGGGAACGTGAAAGCGGCGGACAGGGGATCCCTCCCGCTGTCCGCCGCTTTCGTTTGATCGACTCAAGCAGAGCCTAGCAGAACATTGCTGAATCGATCGTCCCACCGAAGGTGTTCGTCCAGTAGGTGCCGTACTGCGAACTGGCGCTGTACGCGCTGCCAATACCGATCGCGTTCAGGTTCGGGTTCAGCATGTTCGCCCGATGGCCCGAACTGTTGATCCAGCTCTGGACAGTGCTGGCTGCGTCGCTGTACCCAGCAGCGATATTCTCGGCCCGGGTACCCCCGGTGTAACCGTAGTTGCTTATGTTCTGGCTCCAGGTCCCGATTCCCGGCAGGTCGTGCGAGAAGTAGTTCCGGTTGGCCATGTCTACACTGTGAAAGTCCGCTGCGGCAGTGAGGGTTGGCGAGAGCGTCAGCGGCCCAACGCCGTTCTGGGCGCGAAAATTGTTGATCAGCGTCAGCATGATGATCTCTTCACCGGTCGGGCAGGCCGACGATCCGCCACCGGTTGAGGGCGGCTGGGTCGCTGGAGCCGCGACGGTTGCTGGCGCTGTCGCTATCGCCAGGATCGCGGTGGGCATGGCGGGGAGTGTCGTCGAGGTCGCCGGAGCGGGAGCCGTCGTCGATCGAGGCGGCCGCGTCGGTCGTGACTGCACCGAGACATCACCGGGTCCGTTCTCGGCGGTTGGTCCGCCAGTGGCGCTCAGCGGCAGAGTGACGGCACCAAAGGCAAGAGCCAAGGCGAACGTGACCGCCAGCAGGCGAGTCATCAGGCGTCGAACGGGATGATTGTGATCCATGGGTCCCCCCGGTGATGAACGTCGTCACGCTTGTATCCGTCGCGATCCCGGTCAGCCAGCCAGCCGATCCAGAGTTCAGCCAGTCGCGACGGCTATGCGCTCGCCACCGAACATAGGCCATCCGGCGCCGGGCGACCATTACCCGAATTGGCCATGTTCGGCGAAACGATCAATTAGGCGACAAATTACCCCGTAATCGACTTAAACAGAACCTTTCGCACGATTTCAACGGATCGACTGATGACGCACAACTCTTGCGTATCCACCAGGATGCACCAGACAGGGCCGACCCTGTTATGGAGGCGCGACCCCGGTCCGGACGATGCGGTGTGACCACCCTCTGAAGGGCCGGTAATCCGACCTACCGGTTTACCTTCTCCCGCTTCTCCATGATGGTCGTGGAGTGGCCGGCATCCAGCCGAGCCCGCGGGTCGATGTGCGTGATGGCGTGGTTGACGGCGGTGACAGCTTCGGCGGCACCGGTCGCGATGAGCTTGAACTTCGCGGGGTAGGCGACGATGTCTCCGGCGCCGTAGACCCCCGGAATATTCGTGGCCATGGTGATCGGGTCAACGACGATCTGGTTGCGCTGTAACTCGAACCCCCAGGTCTTGAGTGGCCCGAGGTCGGCGACGAAGCCGATCGCGACGATCAGTTCCTCAGTCGGGATCGTCGTTTCCATCCCGCCAGCATCGCGGTACGTGACGTTCGAGAGATGCCCCCCCGCATTGCCACCGACGGCCACGACCTCGCAGCCGGGGTACCGCAGGTCCACGTCAGATGCTTCCAGCTCGGCAATGGTCGACTCGTGCGCACGGAACTTCGAGCGGTGAACGAGCGTGATGTGCTTCGCGACCGGCGTGAGTGTGATGGCCCAGTCTGCGGCGGAGTCGCCACCGCCGACGATCACGACGTGTTTGTCCCGGAAATCCTCGACCCGCTTGGCGAAGTAGTGGACGCCGTGGCCCTCGAAATCTCCGATCCCCGGAGCTTCCAGCCGCTTGGGCTCGAAGGCTCCGACCCCAGCACAGATGATTACCGATTTGCTGAAGCGATCCGCGCGGGTTGTCCCAAGCCGGATCGTCCCGTCCGGGAGTTGCTCGAGTTCCCGGACTTCCTCATTGAGACGAACCGTCGGCTCGCCGCGCTGGGACTGGATCAGGCACTGCTCGACGAAGTCTTTGGCGAGAACCCGAGGGAAGCCCATTACATCGTAGATGTACTTCTCCGGGTAGATCGCCGTGAGCGCCCCACCGGGCTCCTCAAGGGAGTCGATGATCTGGACCCGGGCGCCGCGTAACCCGGCGTAGAAGGCCGAGAACAATCCGGTTGGTCCGGCACCGATGATGGTGACATCGAAGAGGTCGTGGTGTGGCTCGTGGCCGTGGCCATTGAGCGTCGGGTCTGGCGAGGTCATGGCGTCGTCGTTTCCTTGGTTCGGCGGGGCGAGCGGCGGCCTGATCGAAGGCAGGCCGGACCGGCAGCGCGCAGGCAGATGAGGGGCACGCCCCGTGGTTCGAAATGCGCGCGAGCCAGCGCGAACCGCAGGACCGGCAGGAACACATCATTCTAGGCAGCAAGCACAACCGAGCGGTAGGGGGATTTCGCTATTGCATGGTGCCGTGATTGGCTCCCCGGTACAATGGCCGTCACGTACAACTGTACGCCGGAGGACCATCGGGCTCCCACTGGGTGGCCTGACGGGTCAGTCGGTGCCGCCGTTGTTTCGCCGTTCCCCAACCGCACCAAGGAGTAGGCACGTATGTCGGATGTCGCGACCACGACGAAGTCACGGTTCTCCACGCTCTACTCCCGCAAGGCGCAGGCGTTGCCTGACACCCCACGGATGGTTGGAAACAAGGGCGCCGCGCCGAAGATCTCCTTCATCTACGGCTTCCCCGATGCCGCGTCGCTGCCTGGGAAGGCCGTTGCAGAGGCGACGGCCCGGGCGATGGAACACTCCGCCGATAAGGCATTGCAGTACGGCGGCGTCCTTGGTGTGCCGATCCTGATCGACGAATTGCTCGCCAAGCTGAAGGCGGATCAGAAGATCGAGGCGGAGCCGGAGAACGTGATCATCACGTCCGGCGCGTCCCAAGCGGTTGAGCTGATCCTCGAAGCGGTGATCGACCGCGGCGACATCGTCCTTGCCGAGCAGCCGACCTGGTCGGGCTTCAACGTCGGCGTCACCAACATGGGCGGCGTTGTCGCGCCCATCGCGATCGACGACTACGGGACGGATGTCGATCAGCTCGCGTCCGAGCTGGCCCGTTACCGTGACGCTGGCACGCCGGCCAAGTTCATCTACGTGATCCCGAACTTCCAGAACCCGACTGGCGTAACGATGACGCTGGAGCGCCGCAAGCGGATCATCGAGCTGGCTGAGGAGTTCGACACACTGATCATGGAGGACGATGCCTACTTCGACCTCCGTTATGAGGGCGAGTTCCTGCCGACGATCTACTCGCTGGACGCCAATCACCGGACGGTCTACCTCGGAACCTTCTCGAAGATCATGGGCGCCGGGATGCGGCTTGGCTGGGCGATCGCCCCGCTGGAGCTTATCACCAAGCTTTCGATCCTGAAGATGGAGGGCGGCTCCGGGATCTTCGCGTCCTACGTTGCGGCGGAATGGGTCCCGAACCACCTCAGCAAGCACATCTCCGAGCTCCGGACGATCTACCGCCAGCGTCGAGACATCATGCTTGAGGCGCTGACGCAGCACATGCCGGATGGCGCGACCTGGACACGACCGGATGGCGGCTTCTTCATCTGGGTGACTCTCCCCGAAGGTCTCAACGCCTCCGAACTCGCCCCGATGGCCCGAGAGCGCGGGGTCGAGTTCCTGCCCGGCGCGGCCTGCTACGCCGGCAAGGGCGGCGAGAACACGCTGCGCCTGTCGTTCTCCTTCGCCACTGACGAACAGATCCCCGAAGGGATCGAGATCCTCGGCCAGATCTTTCGGGACGAACTTCGCGAGCAGGGCCGGTAACCGTTCGCCGAGACACTCTTCACAAGCAGGAACGCCTCGCCGAACATCCGGCGGGGCGTTCCTCGTTGTCGTCACGATTTGGTCGACGCGGCCCTACCGAACCATCGCGGCGACCAGCCACGAATGGCTGATCGCGCTAGATCCCAAGCCCCATCCGCTGCCGCACGCTGTCCAGCTTCGGGCCCGCGATCGCCCGGGCACGGTCGGCACCCTCGGTGAGGACGCGTCGCACCTCCTCGGGGTTGTCATTGAGGACAGCCAGCCGCTCCCGGATTGGAGTCAGGGCGGTCACGATGACTTCGGCGAGGTCGCCCTTGAAGGCGCCGTAGCCTTTGCCCTTGAAGGCATTCTCGACGTCTGGCACGCTCTGACCGCTGAGGAGAGAGTAGATCGTCATCAGGTTGTTGAGGGCCGGCTTGTCCTCGCCTCCACGAACTTCGCTACCGCTGTCGGTGACTGCCCGCTTCACTTTCCTGCGGATGACGTCGGGCTCGTCGATCAGGTAGATCACGCCTGCTGGCGTTCCCGAACTCTTGCTCATCTTCTTCGCCGGGTTGTCGAGCGCCATGACTCTGGCTCCCTCCGGCTTGATGTCCGCCTGCGGTAGCACGAACGTCCGGCCGTAGCGGGTGTTGAACCGGTGGGCGATATCCCGGCTCAACTCGATGTGCTGCTTCTGGTCCTCACCGACCGGAACCAAATCCGTGTCGTACAGGAGGATGTCGCACGCCTGCAGGATCGGGTAGGTGAACAGCGCCGCCGAGACATCGTCGCGACCGTCGGACTTGTCCTTGAACTGAATCATCCGGCGCAGCTCACCGAACTGCGTGACGGAGCTCAGCAACCACTGAGCTTGGGTGTGCTCCCGGACATCGGACTGGACGAAGAGGATCGTCTGGGATGGGTCGATCCCCGCGGCGAGGAAGGTGGTCGCCAGCTCCAGCGTGTTTGCCTTGAGCTCCATCGGATCAGTCGGTAGCGACAGAGCATGGAGGTCGACCACGCAGAAGATGTTGTCCGACCGCTCTTGCTGCGTCACCCAGTTCCGGAGCGCTCCGAGGTAGTTCCCGAGATGCAGGTTGCCTGAGGGCTGCATCCCCGAGAAGACGCGCTTGCGGCGGGTCGGTGTAGCGGTCTGTTCGGCAGTGGGGGACGCGATCGTCTGGGCGATCATGTCTGTCTCCTGAGATAGCGAACCCGGACGGCGGAAGCGTCCGGGACATACTATCGCCCCGGAGCAACAACTCACGGGGCAACGCGACGATCGGCCAGTATAGGCAATTCCACCAGGTTCAGACGGGTTCGATCAGCTCGTCGCATCCGGAATTACTCAGCCAGCTCGCCCCGAACGTCCGCATACTCTCGATCACCGGCAACAAGGCATATCCCTTCTCGGTCAGCGAGTATTCGACCCGGGGCGGAACTTCGGCGAAACAATGGCGATCCACGACGCCGGCTTCCTCCATTCGCTTGAGCCGCTCGGACAGCGTCTTCGGGCTGATCCCGCCGAGTGACCGCTCGAGCTCGCTGAACCGCCGGCAGCCGTCCGCCAGATCTCGAACGATCAGCGGCGTCCACCGGTTACCGATGATACGCGCTGTCTGCTCCACCGGACACCCGACGGTGGCCGCGCGATCGTCATGTCGAAGGCTGGCCGCGGATCTGGACGCAACACTGACCATCTTCGCCGTCTTTCCTGCCGCGCGATGAGCCGCGACGTTGGCTCAGGACACCGTTTGCGGCATTATCACGCAAGACCAGGCAGACGCTGGTCGGGTGAACCGTTCCCGGCAAGTAACTATAGAAATGATAGCACCAATTCGTGTTACTCGTGATCCGTGATGGCCATGACAGGTGGAAGGGACAGGAAGACTGGTGGGACAACCGTCCGATGGATCGTTACGGCAGGGTTGGTTCACCGTCACCCGGCTCGAGCCAGGTGTGACGATGATCGGCGAACCACTGCACGCCGAAGACCCGAAGAGCTTCCTCGTCGAAGGAGCCGACCGGGCCGTCCTGATCGACACCGGAATCGGTGTCGGCAATCTCGGCGAGGTCATCCGGGAGTTGACTGACCTGCCCGTGACGGTCGTCACGACCCACGCGCACTGGGACCATGTTGGCGGCAATCGCTGGTTCGTGGACATCCGGGCGCCGAAGGGAGCGCACGCCGCCCTCCGAGCCGGCTGGTCCGATGACCGGATGCGGCGGGCGCTCGACCCATCCGAACTGAGTGGTGCGCTGCCCGTTGGGACTGATCCCGACCACGCTGGCATCCCGCCCCTTACCGACATCGTTACCATCGCCGACGGAGACACCCTCGATCTCGGTGGGCGATCCCTGAACATTATCGCCGCGCCGGGCCACGCCTCCGACTTGATCGTGTTGCTGGACCGAGTCAACGGAATCCTGTTCGGCACCGACGCCGTCTACGCTGCCGCCCTCTACGCTCAGATGCCTGACAGCGACCTGACGGTCTACCTCAGGACACTGCAAACGCTCAGCGAGCTCGTACCCGACCTGCGAGTGGTTTACTCCTCTCACGGCACCGTTCCGTTCGCGCCCGACCTGATCGTCCGGATGACCGCGGCCATGGCTGAGGTGATCGGTGGTCGTCACCCGGACGGCCAGGAGGCGGGCGGCCGGCTTCATGACTTCGGGGCGTTCGGAATCATCACGGCGGCCATTGACGACTGATTCGAGTCACTGGCCAAATGGCACAATGCCTGGCAGCGCGCGAGCGACCGACGGGACCGACCAAGACGAGGCGAAACGGGAATGCGTCACATCAATCGACTGATTGCCTATCTGATCGCCGGGCTGCTCTCGGTCCTGATCGCCGGGTTCATCTCTCAGGAACGGCTGATCGGCTACGAGGACCGGGAATCGGTGCTTGTCTTCGCGCTGGTGCTGGGGGCGATCAACGCCTACATCCGGCCCGTTATTCGGTTGCTGGCCCTGCCGCTGACCTGCCTGACGTTTGGACTGTTTTCGCTCGTAATCAATGTGGGCTTGTTCGGCCTGGCGGCCTGGCTCGTTCCGGGCATCACGGTCAGCATCCCTGGTGCACTGGTCGGTGCGGTCATTACCGGCGTCCTCAGCGGGATCATCTTCAGCATCCTGGACGAGCGATGATGAGCGATGACATTCAGTCAGTCCCTCCGGACGGCCCGGTCTGGCCGACGGAGCAGCGCCGCTTCGAGGTCCCAATCACGATCGGGGTCATCAGCGACACCCACGTCTATGCCCACGGCGGTCGCCGGATTCCCCCGGAAGTCCTCGCGTTGTTCCGGCGGTTCGGCTGTGGCTTGCTCATCCATTGCGGTGACGCCAATATCGGGGAGGTGCTTGATGAGCTGGCCGGGATCGCGCCGCTGATCGCCGTTGTCGGGAACAACGACGAGTATGAGTTGCAGGACGCGTTGCCAGAGGAGGCATGGTTCGATGTGGGGCGGCATCGGTTCGTGGCTATCCACGGCCACCGCCGCAAGGGCCTTTCTGCCCGGGCGACGGCGAAGACCTACGCCGACCGGGTCGCCTGCGTCATCTACGGTCATAGTCACGAGCCGGTGATCGAGCAGGAAGGCAGCACCATCCTGTTCAACCCTGGCTCGGCGACCGATCGACGGTGGCACCCCCACTTCGGCGTTGGACTGATCCATGTGACCGAGGAGAAGATCACACCCGAACTCGTCCTGTATCTCAACCCCGCCCATCTGATCAACGTCCAGCCGGAATAGTCCCCGGTCGTCCGTCTTCCGGACTTCAATGTGTGCCGGATACCCGAACATTGGCCCGGTCAGCCCGATATACTGTGGTATCGCGATCTGGTGGGGTCAGTCGTACCCGCGAACGGTATCCACTGACTCAGGCGGACGGTCCACAAGCTGGAGCGTTCAGCCAAAGAATGAGGTGCGGCGTGGCCGTAGGAACCCAGCGACCTGCTCTGGCCAACATCGAGGCCGGCGTCATCGACCTTTCGTTCCTTCCCGAGCTGTCCGATCCCACCGACCTCCGGATCCCGGGTCCAACGCCATTGCCGCCGGCCGTCGTCGAGGCAATGCGCCGGCCGATGGTTCAGGGGCGATCGCCGCAGATGTCGGCGTTCTACCTCGAGACGCTGCGCCTCGCCCGGGAGATGCACCGGACCGACGGCGAGGTCCTGATCTGGGCTGGCACTGGGTCAGCTGGATGGGAGATCCCGATAGTGAACCTGCTGGAGCCGGGCGACCCGGTCCTGGCCATGGTGAACGGCGACTTCGGCGATCGGTTCGCGAAGGCCGGCGTCGCCCTCGGGCTGACGGTCCATCGCATCGATATCCCGTGGGGACAGGCCGTCACCGAGGAGGACCTGCGCACGTCGCTGGCCGCCTACCCCGAGGTCAAAGCGGTCTTCCTGACCCATAACGAGACCTCGACCGGAGTGACCAACCCGGTCCCGGAACTCACCCGGATCGCTCATGATGCCGGCGCGATGGTTTTCCTTGACAGCGTAAGTGGCGTCGGGGCGATTCCGCTGGAGATGGATGCGTGGGATGTCGATGTCGTGCTGTCCGGCTCGCAGAAGGCGTGGATGTGCCCGCCGGGCCTGACCATCATGGCCTTCTCGCCCAAAGCGCTGATCCGGGGCGAGGCGCTCGAAGGCCGAGGCTACGCCCGGTACTTCTTCGACCTCGCCACGTCTCGCGTCGCGGCGCGTGACGGCTCGACGGCCACGACGATGCCACTAACCCTGATCTACGCCTTCCGGACCGCCCTCGAGCTGCTTGCCGCGGAGGGGCTTGACGCCGCCTGGGCACGTCATGCCCGTCTCGGTGCCCTGACTCGGGAACGCATGACCGGCCTTGGGCTGGAGCTCTACGCTGACCCGGCCTACGCGTCCGACAGTGTCACCACCTTCCGGACGCCAACGGGATTTACGGCGAGCGGTCTGCGGGACGCGATTCGGGATCACTCCGGAATCGAGATTGCCACTGGTCAGGGACCAGTGAAGGACTCCGTCAATCGGATCGGCCACCTGGGCTGGGTCCATGAGTCGGAGATGCTACGGGCCTTCGATGCCATCGGGGAGACGCTGCGAGGCTAAACCCGGAGAGGAGCGCGTCATGTTCACGATCCGGCCGGCGGTCATGGGCGATGTCCCGGCGCTGACGAATCTCTACAGTCAACTGGATTACGTCCACGCCGGAGCCGAGCCCTCGCTGATCCCCACGCCGGAGGAGCTTCCCCGCCGGGCCGAGGACATTGAGGAGACGGTCCGGGACCCGCTTGCCCCCATGTTCGTCGCCATGCAGTACCCGGATGAGGGCGACGCCGAGGGCCAGGTCGTCGGTTTTGCGAAGATCCGGATCCGGCAACTTAATCGCTACTGGAAGGTCGAGCGGATGCCGGAGGTTGACGAGCTCGCCGTCAGCGAGTCGGTCCGGGGACAGGGTGTGGGGCGGATGCTGATGTCGGCCGCGGAGGAGTGGGCTCGCGGGGCTGGCTACCCGGAAATCTGGGTGGCGGCGTGGTCGTTCAACACGCCGGCCTCGACGCTGTACGAGCGCCAGGGATTCGAACCCCTGAACACCCGGTTCCGCAAGCGACTGGTCGATAACGGGTAACGGCGGGGCAGGACAGATCACACGGCTGGCGGCAGGGACGGTCACGATGTCGAAGGAGGGTCCGATGTCCAGTCTGACGACCCGACGTGCCGTTCCCGCCGATTTGCCAGCCCTGCAGGTCCTCTATCAGCAACTCGACGATGTTCACGCGCTGGCCGAGCCGGATGTCGTCCCGACGCATGATCAGGCGCCCCGTGCCGTCACGGACGTCGAGCGGCAACTCGTCGATGACATCGTCTTCGTCGCGTCACTGACGGATGAAGACGGCATTGACGGAGCGGTGGTTGGCTTCGCTCGGATCCAGATCGTCGATCTCGGCGCCTACTTCCTGTTCCCGAAGGTCGCGGAGGTCGATGACCTATCGGTGCTGGAGGGAAAGCGAGGCCGCGGCATCGGCAAGCGCCTGATGTTGGCAGCCGAAGCCTGGGCGATTGAGGCCGGGTATCCGGAACTGTGGGTCTCGGCCTGGACCTTCAACGAGCCAGCCGCCGGTCTCTATCGTCAACAGGGCTTCGTGCCGCTCAGCACCAGGTTTCGGAAGCGGCTCGCGACAACCATTGATTGATCTGATGTCGATACGATCAAGGTAGCTTCCAAATGAACCGTTCGCGACAGCCTCTTTCCTCGCTGTCACGGCTTAGCCTTGCGTGGAATGCCCATAAATCGGTATACTGTCAAGCGCAATTCCCCAATAGACGGTCGGGCTCCTGCCCTGGGCACGGGGTTTGATCTCAGCGGGGTTTCTGGCACGTATCGTTGGTTCTTATGGAAGGTGAATGACCGCCTTGGATATTCGCGAGCAGCAGGTTGATCCCGCGGGATCGGCAACACCCGCGTCGGTCGCCCCGGAGTCTTCGCCCGAAGCTGGTGACTCCACCACTTCGGAGCCGGGGGCTGCTGTAGCCGTCGCTGAAATCGCCCCGTTGTCGAATGGCAACGGCGTGGCCAGTGACATTCCGGCTGAAGAAGCACCCGTCATGGCGGGCACCCCGGCGACCGAAGAGGTTGCGACCGCCGAGCCCGAGTCGGGCGAGGCGACCGAGGCCGGTGCTGAAGCCGCCCTTGACGACACGGACACCGCCCCCGCAGGTACCGAGGCCGTTGTCGAAGCCGCCCCAGCCGAAGCTGATCCCGTCGCGGCCGCCCCGGCCGCCAAGGAGATCGACTTCAGCGGTGACGAACTTGGCGACGTTGCTTCCATGATGGAGGCGTTCCTCTCCAACCCTGAGCATGACTACAAAACCCTCAAATATGGGGATGTCATGGACGGGGTCATCATGCACGTCGATCGGGACGAACTCCTGGTCGATATCGGGTCGAAGGCCGAGGGCATCATCCCGGCCAAGGAGTACTCCGATCTGACCCCGGGAGAGAAGTCGGCGCTCGCGATTGGCGACACGATTCTCGTCTTCGTGGTCCAGCCGGAGAACCCCGAGGGGCACCCGATCGTCTCGATCAACCGGGCCCGCCAGGAGAAGAGCTGGCGGCACCTGCAGGACATCCACGACCAGAACGAGGTCATCGAGGCTGAGGTCACCAATTACAACAAGGGTGGCCTGCTCGTGAACCTCGATGGCGTTCGAGGCTTCGTCCCGGCCAGCCAGGTCACGGAGATCCGTGGTGGCGATGACGCGAGCAAGCAGGCCGACATGGCCCGCCTGATCGGGAACAAGCTGCCACTGAAGATCATCGAGATCAACCGGCACCGCAACCGCCTCATCCTCTCGGAGCGGCAGGCCATTCAGGAGCGCCGCGATGTGATGAAGGAGCGGCTGATCGCCGAGCTCAAGGAAGGCGAGATCCGCATGGGTCGCGTGTCCTCGATCTGCGATTTCGGAGCCTTCGTCGACATTGGAGGCGCGGACGGTCTCGTTCACCTCTCCGAGCTGTCCTGGAGCCGCGTCCGCCACCCGAGCGAACTGCTTCGGATCGGGCAGGAAGTCGACGTCTACGTCCTCGGCATCAACGCTCAGGACAAGAAGATCGCCCTGTCGATCAAGCGGACGCAGGCCGAGCCGTGGAGCCGCGTCGCCGCCAAGTACGAGGTCGGCCAGCTCGTCAAGGGCAACGTCACCCAGCTCGCCAACTTCGGTGCCTTTGCCCGCATCGAGGACGGTATCGAGGGTCTGGTTCATGTCAGCGAACTCGCTGACGAGCGAATCACGCATCCCAAGCAGGCTGTCAAGGAGGGTCAGGAGCTTCTGCTCCGGATCATCCGGATCGACCCGCAGCGTCGTCGGATGGGCCTGAGCCTCCGCCGCGCACTGGACACCCCGGAGCCCGAACTGCTCGAAGTGTTCGGTGAAGATGCCATCGAGGTGCGTGAGCGCATCATCGAGGAGATCCGACTTTCCCTCGAGGCTGAAGGCATCGAGTACTCCCCGGGTCGCAACGGCTCGGGTGCCTCCCTGGAGGATCTCGATTCCGGAAACCGGGATCGGGACCGCGGCTCGACTCAGTCGTCCGATGGCTCGGGCGGGACGCCAAGCCCGGAGAGCGCCAATCGCCAGCTGTCCGAGGACATGGTCACGGCGCGGAACATCGAGAACTTCCGGATGCCGACCGAGCGCCCTCAGCCTGCCCGTCCGCAGCGTGAGCGTCGGCCTGAGCGCCAGGTCGCTGCCGTAGAGGCGGTCGATGAGGGCATGTCCGCCATGGAGCTAGCCTTCGCGATGGCCGGTGCCGAGCTGAACGAGGCCGAGAATGCAACGGAGCCGCCGGATACGTCTGCCGACACTGCGGCCTCGAACCCGACCGAAGAGACGACCGAGACGACGGCCGACGAGTCAACCGACGAGACGTCCCAGAGCTAATCACCGACAGGCAGAGGGATCGTCGTGAAGCACCGGGGACTTGGGATCAACATCCAAGTCCCCGGTGTTTCGTTTTTCGTCCTTGGGCAACGATTGGGCCGAATCTGGATACCTGACCGAATGCGCAGGTTCGGGGCTGCCCGACCTGCCCTACCCGGACGTGGACAGAACAGCGATAATGAGTTGTACGCAGGTCCAGAGAACTGGTACCTGCCCTTTCTGACGGCAGAACGGCTCGTATCGGTATCGCGCGCGAGCGCGTGGTCCCGCAGCACGTCAGCCCCGCACACGTTCCACACGGTGTGGCCCCGTCGCCGGGGAGCTGACTTTCGATGGGCAGAATACGGGTAGCCGGTCGGGTCCACCCCGGACCGGGTATTGGGAGAGCCGGAACCATGACCGACAACAAGTTCGACAAGTTCACCGAGCGCGCCCGGAAGGTCCTGACTCTCGCTCAGGAAGAGGCGCAGCGGTTCAATCACAATTACATCGGGACCGAGCATCTTCTTCTTGGTCTGGTCCGGGAAGGCGATGGCGTCGCTGCCCGTGTTCTGAGTAACATGGGCGTCCAGCTCCCGAAGGTTCGTTCGGCAGTCGAGTTCATCATTGGTCGCGGCGAGTCGATGATCCTTGGGGACATCGGACTCACTCCCCGGGCCAAGAAGGTGATCGAACTGGCAGTCGATGAGGCACGCCGCCTCAATCACCACTACATCGGGACCGAGCACCTCCTCCTTGGCCTCGTCCGTGAGGGCGAGGGCATCGCCGCTGGCGTCCTGGAGAGCCTCGGCGTCAACCTGGAGAAGGTCCGCTCTCAGGTCATGCAGGTCGTTCAGCAGAGTTCGTCGTACAACCAGAGCAGCGGTGGGACGAAGACGCAGACCAAGACCCCGTACATGGACGCTCTCGGCGTTGACCTCACGGAAGCGGCGAGAACGAACCGGCTTGGCCCACTGGTTGGGCGGAGTAAAGAGATCGACCGGGTCATGCAGATCCTGTCCCGCCGGACCAAGAACAACCCGGCACTGATTGGCGAGCCTGGCGTTGGAAAGACCGCGATCGTCGAGGGGCTGGCCCAGCGGATCGTCAATGGCGATGTGCCGGAGCAGCTCCAGAACAAGCGGCTGGTCGCGCTCGATATCGGCGCTCTCGTCGCCGGCACGAAGTACCGGGGTGAGTTCGAGGAGCGGCTCAAGAAGATCGTCGCCGAGGTCAAGGAGACCCAAAGCATCCTGTTCATCGATGAGCTCCACACGCTCGTCGGTGCCGGAGCGGCCGAGGGCGCAGTCGATGCGGCGAATATCCTGAAGCCGGCCCTCTCGCGGGGTGAGTTGCAGACGATCGGTGCGACCACGCTCGATGAGTACCGCAAATACATCGAGCGGGACGCCGCGCTTGAGCGCCGGTTCCAGCCAGTCCAGGTCGACGAACCCAGCGTCGACGACACGATCCTGATCCTGTACGGGGTTCGGGAGCTGTACGAGAAGCACCACAAACTCAAGATCAGCGACGAGGCCCTTAAGGCCGCTGCCAACATGGCTGCTCGCTACATCACTGATCGGTTCATGCCAGACAAGGCAATCGACCTGATCGATGAGGCCTCGTCCCGCGTTCGGATGGCTCGGTCGGCCTCGCCGCCGTCCCTGAAGGACGCCATGCTGGGGCTCCAGGCCCTGCAACGGGAGCTTGAGTCTGCGGTCAACAACCAGGAGTTCGAGCTGGCTGCTGAACTCCGGGACCGGGAGCGGAAGCTGCGCGACCGGATCGAGGACCAGCGCCAGGAAGTGAAGGATTCCAACCAGAGTGACGAGATCTACGTCACCGAGGAGGATGTCGCGCAGGTCGTCTCGATGTGGACTGGGATTCCCCTCCAGCGAATCGCCGGCGCCGAATCCGAACGACTGCTACAGATGGAGACCGTCCTCCACGAGAAGATCATTGGTCAGGAGGAGGCGATCGCCGCCATCTCGAAGGCAGTCCGCCGGGCCCGCGCCGGGATCAAGGATCCGAAGCGTCCGATCGGCTCCTTCATCTTCCTTGGCCCGACGGGCGTCGGCAAGTCGTACCTGACCAAGGCCCTCGCCGAGTTCATGTTCGGGTCTGAGGATCACTTGATCAAGATCGACATGTCGGAGTTCATGGAGCGCCACTCCGTCGCTCGTCTCGTCGGAGCCCCTCCCGGCTACGTCGGGTACGAGGAGGGCGGCCAGCTCACAGAGGCTGTCCGCCGGAAGAGCTACTCGGTGATCCTGCTCGACGAGATCGAGAAGGCTCACCCGGAAGCCTTCAACATGTTGCTCCAGATCATGGAAGACGGACACCTCGCCGACGCCAAGGGACGCAAGGTCGACTTCCGCAACACCATCATCATCATGACGTCGAACGTGGGCGCCGAGTCGATTACGGGCAACATGTCGATGGGCTTCGCCTTCAAGGAGGATGCCGAGAAGCAGGCCAAGCGCGACTACAACCAGATGCGCGACAAGGTCATGGGGCAACTCAAGCAGACGTTCCGACCGGAATTCCTCAACCGGATCGACGACGTGATTGTCTTCCACTCGCTCGAGAAGGACCAGATCCGTCAGATCGTGGACCTGGAACTCGCTCGGGTTCGCGGCCAGGTCGCGGAACAGGACTTGACGCTGGAAGTCTCCGAGCAGGCAATGGATCTCCTTGGGGAGCGTGGCTACGACCACACCTACGGAGCCCGGCCGCTTCGCCGGATTATCCAGACCCTGATCGAGGACCCACTCGCCGAGGGCCTGCTGAGCAACCGCTTCCCAGCCGGCACCACCGTTCGCGTTGACGTCGAGGACGACCTCCTCAAGCTCGAGGCGATCGATGGGCCAGCGGTTCGCAAGCCCGCCGAGCTGCCGGACGAGGAGCTCGCTCCGGTCTCGTAAAGCGGATTTGGATGTGCAGCGCCTGTCTGGAAGCGCAGACCTCTTCCCCATCCCCTCTCCCGGCATCTGCGAGGCGAAGCCGCTTCAGCGGGTAGGTGAGCCGGAGACGGGAGAGGCGCTCGTCATCACGAGGAGGCATCCGAACTGAACATCGCTGCGACTCGATCCTTCGATTGCGAAAGCACAACGGGCCGGTTCAATTGAACCGGCCCGTTGTTGTGTCTCTGTTTCCCATAGCGTCACGCTGGAGAGCAGTCGGCTATAGTTGCGAACATTCGTTCGATTGTGTTCATACTGAGCCCGATACGATTCATCCTCGTGACCTAGCCTGAAGGCACCCATGGCCAGAGCGAAGACGACAACGAAATGGGTTTGCCAGCAGTGCGGCTACACCAGTCCGGCCTACCTGGGCCGATGCCCTGGCTGTGAGTCCTGGCACACCATGGTCGAGACGGTCGAGGAACGACGACCAGCGTCCGGCGCCAGTGGCGGAGGGGGATCGGCCGGTCGCGGCGGTCGCCCCCAGCAGCACGCCCAGCGGCTCGATTCGATTGGTTCCGCGGCGGTCGATCGGATCCCTGTCCCGATCTCCGAGTTCGACCGTGTCCTCGGCGGCGGCCTGGTTCCCGGTTCGCTGGTTCTGGTCGGTGGAGACCCCGGTATCGGCAAGTCGACGCTGGTGCTGCAGGCGGCGGGGGCGTTGGCGGAGGCCGATATCGGCCCGATCCTATACGTCTCGGCCGAGGAATCCGCTCAACAGATCCGCCTTCGGGCCGACCGGCTGGGGGTCTCGCATCCCGACCTCTGGGTGTTGTCGGAGACCGATCTCGACCGGGTCCTGCGCGAGGCCGAGGAGCGCGACCCTGGGCTGTTAATCGTCGACTCGATCCAGACGGTCTATCTGGATGACATGACGTCAGCGGCGGGAAGCGTCAGCCAGGTGCGCGAGTGCACCGCCAGGCTGATGCAGTGGGCCAAACCGCGCGGAGTCCCCGTCCTGATCATCGGGCACGTCACCAAGGAGGGCACGATCGCCGGCCCTCGTGTCTTGGAGCACATGGTCGATGCGGTGCTCTATCTCGAGGGGGAGCGCCACCAGCAGTACCGCATCCTGCGAGGGGTGAAGAACCGGTTCGGCTCGACGGACGAGGTTGGCGTCTTCGAGATGGCCGACGTCGGGATGCGCGAGGTGACGAACCCGTCCGCGGCGTTCCTGGAGGGGCGGGCAACGCAGGCGACTGGCTCGGCGGTCGCGATCACGATCGAGGGCACCCGACCGATCCTGGTCGAGATGCAGGCCCTGACGACGCCGACCGCGTTCGGGTTGCCGCGGCGCAGCGCCAACGGGCTTGACACCAACCGGCTCCAGTTACTCGTCGCTGTGCTGCAGAAGCGGGTCGGGATCGCGCTCGGGGGGCAGGACATCTACGCCAACGTCGTCGGAGGCCTCCGCGTCTCCGAGCCGGCCGCCGACCTCGCCGTGGCGTTGGCTGTCGCCTCGAGCTACCGGGACATCGCGGTCGAGTCCGGCACGGCTGTCGTTGGAGAGATCGGCCTGTCCGGGGAACTGCGGTCCGTCAGCCAGCTCGACCGACGGATCAACGAAGCCCGGCGGCTGGGGTTCAACCGGGTGATCGCCTTTGGCAAAGAGAATAGCTCCAGGCGGGAAGACGGCATCGAGGTCGTCCGGGCCTCAACGCTTGGTGCCGCCCTGGATGCTGCGCTCGGCCGGGAGTAATACGGAATCCGGGTGAATGCTCCATGGTAACCGGGCTGGCCACCAGACGAGCCCTCTCCAGCCGCTCCCCGCCGCAGCTGGCAGGGGACTCAGGCAGCTCGGGCAGGCACCTGGACACCTTGTTCTTTACCCGAATTCCGTACTGTCTCCATCTACAGACGCTGATGCAATGAACGAGAAGGCCCGTTCCGGAATTCCGGAACGGGCCTTCTGCTGCCTTGACCAGATCATCCTGCATCGGAGTCAAGGCGCTGCCGCTGCTGGCCGTGCTCGTCGAAATTCTGAGGGGAGAGCCAGGCAATGTACCTTCGCTCGATCGCCGGCCAGTCGCCGTCCGTGATGGCGAACCAGGCGGTGTTTCGGTTGCGGCCCTTGATGATCATATGCTGGCGAAACGTCCCCTCGTAAGTGAACCCGAAGCGCAGGGCTGCTCGTCTGGAGCGCTCGTTGAGGTCGTTGCACTTCCACTCGACTCGCCGGTAGCCAAGTTCGAAGGCATTGCGGAGTAGCAGGTAGATCGTCTCCGTCGCGGTCGTGGACCGTTGCATCCCCGCGCCGAAGAGGAGGTGACCGATTTCGATCACCCGGTTCGCTCGGTCGATCCGCAGGTAGCCACCAGCCCCGAGTGGCTCGCCCGTGACGGTGTCCAGAAAGGAGTACCAGAGTGGGTCGTCCGATCCCGCGAACTCCCGGACGGTGTGGGTGAAATCGGCGAGGTCGGCGAAGGGCCCATAGCCGAGGTAGTCCCACATGTGCGGGTCCGCTCCCGGACCTTGCGTCGCCTTGAACAGGGCCGGGGCGTGAATGTCCGGGTCGAGCGGAGCGAGGGTCACCGTCCGGCCCGGGAGCGTCGATCGGGAGGGGGCCGCGATGTCCCGTGATGCGACGAGGTCTCCGATCCGGAACGCAACGTTCGCCACGCTCGACAGTCCTTCCCGGTCAGACGCCGATCGCGTCCTTCATCTTGTCCAGCAGTCCGCGCCGGTGAGGCTGCTGGGTGATCTCGCTCCCCAGCGACTCAGCGAGCTGGTTGAAGAGATCGTGCTGCTCCGGAGTGAGTTCGCGTGGCACGAGGACCTGGACGGTGACGATCTGATCGCCCCGGTCGCCACCACGCATGTCCGGGACACCGCGCCCCCGGAGGCGGAACTGCTGTCCGCACTGCGTTCCGGCCGGAACCTTGAGCGACACGGAGCCGTCGATCGTGTCGATGTCGATCTCGTCGCCCAGGGCGGCCTGAGCGACGTTGATTCCGATCTGGAGATGGATCGTCTTGTTCTGCCGGGTGAACAGCTCATGCGACTGGATCTGGACCTTGACGTAGAGATTACCTGGCACACCACCGGAGGGTCCGGCCTCGCCCTGCCCGGACATCCGGAGCGTAGCGCTCTCATCGATTCCCGACGGGATATTGACGGTGATACTGCGGGCACGTGTGACCCGACCACGACCCTTGCAGTTCGTGCAGGGGTCGGTGATCTGGACGCCCTCGCCGTGGCAGGTGCGGCACGGGGCCGAGGTCATGAACTGCCCCAGGATCGTTTGCTGGACCTGACGGACCTCTCCGGAACCCCCGCAGGTAGCGCAGGTGGGCGGGTCCTGCCCGTCCTTCTGCCGCTTCCCGTTGCAGACCTCGCAGGTCTCCAGCCGGGTCAACTCGACCACCTTCTCGGCGCCGAAGACGGCCTCCTCGAAGGACAGGCGGACCGTGACTTCGAGGTCCTGTCCCCGCTGCACGGACGGGCGGCGGCGACCGCCGTTCGACGCCCCGAAGAACGTGTCGAAGATGTCTCCGAACGGGGAGCCGTCGAACCCACCGAACCCGTCTCCGCCCATTCCAGGGCTGGCGTGGCCAAACTGGTCGAACTGGGACCGCCGCTTGGGATCCGACAGGACTTCGTACGCCTCGTTGATTTCCTTGAAGGACTCGTCCGATCCGTCGTTCTTGTTCACGTCGGGATGATGAATCCGTGCCAGCCGTCGATAGGCCTTCTTGATCTCGTCGGCGGATGCCGAACGCGAGACCTCGAGAATCTCGTAGTAGTCACGCTTTGCGCTCATGAGGACCTATTGCATGTGAATGTCGCCGCGGGGAACCAAGCGGAGAGCGGGCGGCGACAGCGGCGGAACAGGAGGGAGTGTGGAGCGGAACAGGACAACGCAAAAGACCCAGCGACACGAGGTGCCGGGGCATGGCTGTCTTTCCATGGAGAAAGTATAGCGAGGGCAACTTTCGCGTCAACGCCGGAAGCCATGAAACCAGTCAATGTGAACGGGATGACAGCTTGACAGCCCGGTCGAACCTCTCGTACGATGCCATGTGTTTTACGATTGGCGCGTGGTGAAATGGTATCACAGAGGTCTTTGGAACCTTTGTTTCAGGTTCGAGTCCTGGCGCGCCAGCCCTTTCGTCCATCGGTCAGCAACGCTCGTTCTCGTACCTCGCAAGGAACCTCCTGACGCCTGTGTCCACGACACCCCCTGAGTCGCCCCGACCGGCGTCATCTGACCCGGATGATGATCCGCCGATCATTCCTTGGTCGACGGACCTAACGCTGATCGTGCTGGCGGCCGGTGGCGGTACGCGGATGCGGTCTCAACTCCCGAAGCCCCTCCATCACGTGGCGGGCCGGCCCATGATCGAGTACGTCATTCGGGCCGGTCTCGCGGCCGATCCGGACCGGGTCGTGGCCGTCCTGAGCGAGCGCACCTCCGCGCTCATGGGCAGAATCGCCAGCGACATCGACCTGCTCACCATCATTCAGTCCGAGCCGCTCGGGACAGGTCACGCTGTCCAAACCGTGTTCGACTCCACGGGCGCGATCCCCGCCAGTGGACTGATCCTCGTCCTCTACGGGGATCAGCCCCTGCTGGACGGTTCGACGGTTCGGGCGCTGGCATCGCAGGCTGCCGGCTCTGGCGCACCGGTGACGCTCCTCACCTGCGTCCTGAACGACGCGGGTGCCTACGGGCGGGTAGCACGAGACGCTGATGGGAACGCGGTCGGTATTGTCGAGAACAAGGATGATGATCCGGTCAATCGAACAGGTCCGACCGAGGTCTGGAGCGGGATGATGGCGCTCGACGTTACCTGGACCCGCGACGCCATTCGGCGGCTGACCCCGAGTTCGGCCACCGGAGAGTTCTATCTCACGGAACTGATCGGGATGGCGGTTGCACAAGCGGCCAGTCGAGAAGTCTGGCCAGTGCAGACTCTCGCGGCCGCGCCGGAGATCGCTCACGGTGTAAACAATCGGGTCGAGCTGGCCCAGGCCGAAGCCCTGCTGCAGCACCGGCTCCGAACCAGCTGGATGCTCGCCGGCGTGACCATGGAAGACCCATCGACGGTGTACATCGAGGCGGACGTCATGATCGGTGCAGACACGACGATCCGACCCTTCACCCACCTCCGGGCCGGCACGACCATCGGCCGCGATTGCGTGATCGGGCCAGGAACGGATCTGACGGCGGCGACCATCGGGAATGGCGTGACGATCCGGTCCTCGACCGTGACCCGCGTCACGGTCCATGACGGCGCCGATGTCGGGCCGTACAGCCATCTTCGCGCCGGGACGATCGTCGGTGCCGGGGTCCACATCGGCAATTTCGGCGAGTTCAAGAACGCTTACCTCGCGGCGGGCGTCAAAGTGGGGCACTTCGGGTACCTTGGTGACGTGACAATCGGCGAGGGAACCAACATCGGTGCCGGGACCGTCGTCGCGAACTTCGACGGCCAGCGCAAGCACGCGACGACGATCGGCGCGGGAGCCTTCATTGGGTCTGACACGGTCCTGCGGGCGCCCGTTACGGTCGGAGACGGGGCGTCGACGGGGGCGGGATCGGTCGTCACCCACGATGTCCCCGACGGTGTCACCGTCGCCGGTGTTCCCGCTAGACCGATCCTCCGCCGAACCGACCAACCGAGCGAAAAGCCCACGGACCCGGAATGATCAGGTCCACCAGACCAGAGGGATGACACGTTGGACGGGCGTCTTCAGGTCTTCGCCGGCAGTTCGCACCCGCAACTCGCCGCCGCGATCATGAACCAACTGGAAGCCCCCCTTGGGCGCGCGATCATCGGCACCTACAAGAACGGTGAGACGCGGGTCAAGCTGGACGAGAACGTCCGCGGCTCCGACTGCTTCGTGATCCAGTCGATTTGCCAGCCCTACGATCATCACATCATGGAGATGCTCCTGATGATCGATGCGCTCCGTCGGGCCTCGGCGGCGCGGATCACCGCTGTGATTCCATACTACGGCTACTCGAAGCAGGAAAAGAAGACGACCGGCCGCGAGCCAATCTCCGCCAAGCTGGTCGCGAACCTGATCACGACGGCCGGTGCCAACCGCATCCTCAGTGTCGACCTTCACGCGCCCGCGATCGAGGGCTTCTTCGATATCCCGGTCGATCATCTCCGGGCCACGCCACTCCTGGCGCATCACTTCCGCCGTTCGCTGGACCATGTGGCTGTCGTCGTCAGCCCCGACTCAGGCGGCGTCGCCCGGGCCGAGGACTTCCGGGTCCGGTCCGGCGGCGAACTCGCGATCATCGCCAAGCGTCACCCGGAGACGGACGCCTCCGAGACACTGGAGATGGTCGGGGAGGTCGAGGGAAAGACAGCCGTCGTCGTCGATGACATGATCTCGACCGGTGGGACGATGCGGACGGCGATCGACCTGCTCTACCAGCGGGGCGCATCGGACGTCTTCGCCGCCTCGACGCACGGCATCTTCGCGGGGGATGCCGTCGCGCTGCTCGCGGCGTCCGACGTGCGCAGGCTCTATGTCTGCGACACCGTCCCGCTTCCGACCGATCCGTCCCTGCCGCTCGAAACCATCACCGTGGCGCCGCTCCTCGCCGAGTCGATCATGCGGATCCATAAGGATCTCAGTATCAGCGCCCTCTTCATCTAGGCCCGTCGCGGAGATCAACCGGGACGGCCAGCGTCGACTATCTGCAACAGTTTTCGTCCGACGGGCCGGTAGCCCGAACCATTGTCACTGCTACTCCCGACGCGGTCGGGTCGCTGGTGACCGGAGAGTCTGAGGGAATGGACGGGACCGCCTGGACCGCAATCGTGCTGGGGATCATTGCTTTGGTCGCCATGTGCCTCATTGCCTTCACCTCATCATTGGTCAGTATCGTTGGGCGGCCGTCGTCGCCAGCCCGGGGCGATGAGCGGGGTGACCGCGCGCACCGACTTCGAACGGTGCGCGATCTGCTCGACGCGCAGCGGGGCTGGTTCTCGGCACTCGACGTCGCAACTATCGTCGCGGCTACGATTGCCACCGGATTGCTTGCCGCGGGGTTCGGTGCGCTGGCTGGTCGGGCCGGAACGGTTCTCGCCATCCTTGTCGTGGCGCTGATGTTTCTGGTCGTGACGCAGTCGCTCCCGGTCGCGCTCGCTCGAAGCCGCCCGAACCGGAGCGGCAAAATCAGCGGAGGGCTGGCCGGGCCGGCAGGGGTGCTGTTTCGGCCGTTCGCGGTCCTCGTTCAGGTACTGGCTGAGTTCCTCGATCGGCTAATTCCGAGCGCGGCGGACGAGCCGGTGATCGAAGGCGTCGAGGACGAAATCCGGAACTACATCGCCAACGAAGAAGACACCGTGATCCAGCAGGTCGAGCGGGAGATGATCGACGGTGTCCTGCACCTGGAGGACATCCGGGTCCGCGAACTGATGGTTCCGCGGGTCGACATCACCGCGATCGACCGGGTGACGAGCGGCCGGGAGATCGTCGACCTGATCGTCAAGGCGGGCCACTCGCGAATCCCAGTCTATGAGGAGTCGATCGATCATGTCATCGGCGTCCTCTACGCCAAGGACCTGCTGCCGTTCGTGATAGGCAACACCGACGCCCTGCCGCTCGTCAGCCTCCTCCGGCCAGCCTATGTCGTGCCGGAGACCAAGCGCGTCAACGAGCTGCTTGCCGACCTGCGCGCCCAGCGGGTCCATCTCGCCATCGTCGCTGACGAGTACGGCGGGACGGCGGGTATCATCACGATCGAGGACATCCTCGAGGAGATCGTCGGCGAGATCCAGGACGAGTATGACAAGGAGATGCCACTGTTCGTGGTCTCCGGGCCAGACGAGTTCGTGGCCGATGGTCGGCTCGCGGTCGAGGACGCCGAGGATGCCCTCGGTGTCCGGTTCGAGGACGACGACTACGACAGCCTCGGGGGATTCGTGCAGAAGCACCTCGGCCGGCTTCCGATCGATGGTGACCAGTTCACTGCCGAAGGGGTCGAGATCGAAGTGATCGAGGTCGAGCGGAACCGGGTTCGGAAGATGCGCGTTCGGCGAGTTGGGGAGACGGGAACCGTCACTCCAGAGACCGACGAGCGGTCCGGCGATCCTGAGGCGGCCCTTGCCGCGGGCAGCTCCGAGTCTCAGTCATGACCACGCCCGTCAACAGCGTGCGCTGGACGATCCGACGCTACGATACCGTGACCAGCACGATGGATGTCGCAGCTCAACTGATCGCGGATGGCGAAGAAAGCGGCCCGACTGTTGTCGTCGCCGACGACCAGACAGCGGGTCGGGGACGGGCAAACCGGAGCTGGAGGTCCATTCCTGGTGGGTCACTTCAGATGACGGCGATCCTCTCGCTGCCGGTCTCGCTCAGTGGTCTCGGGCCCGTCCCGCTTCTGGTTGGGAACATCGTCGCTGAATCGATCGAAGCCCTTGACGACTGCCTGAAGCCGACCCTTAAATGGCCGAACGACGTCCTGATTCATGGTCGGAAAGTGGCCGGCATCCTCATCGTCAGCCGATCAACGGGCGAATCGACACTGCTGCAAATCGGGATCGGTGTCAACTTCGCCGATCCGGAATCATCAGGCGGCTCATCGATCGGACTCGGTCGAATCTGGGAAATGGGCTACGAGGAGCCGCTCCTCATTCAGGCGCGGGACCGGCTGCTCGGTGAGATTCTGTCGCGACTCGTATGCCTATCTGACGAACTGATCGCCGATGGCGGGGTGGCAGGGCTGGAGAGATGGGTTCGCCGGGCAACCCTGCTCGGTGAGCCAGTCTGCATCCGCGATGGAGACCGAACGATCGAAGGAATCCTGCTTGGAATCGATCAGACGGGGGCCCTGCGAATAGAGACGGGTTCGGGGAAGATCACGACGGTCGTCGCGGGGGACCTGACTCGTGGTCCAAGGCGGCTCGTCGCGGATGATTCGCTTCAAATTTCAGAGGACTTGGCATGACAGAGACGGTCATCCTCGGGGGAGCTCGCACCCCCATCGGCAAGCTTCAGGGCGCTCTTGCGTCAGTGTCCGCCGTCGATCTCGGTGCGGTCGCGATGCGCTCCGCTATGGACCGCTCCCGCGTGTCGCCAGAGCAGGTGGAGCATGTGATCCTCGGCATGGTGTTGCAGGCTGGCGCTGGCCAGAACCCTGCCCGGCAGGCTGCGTTCCGGGCCGGTCTTGGTCCGACCGTCACGGCGGAACTGACCAACCGGGTCTGCGGCTCCGGGATGCGGGCGATTGCGCTGGCCGATCTCCTCATTCGGACTGATCATCACCGCGTCGTCATTGCGGGTGGCATGGAGAGCATGTCCAACGCTCCGTTCGCGCTCGACAAGGCGCGGGGCGGCTACCGGATGGGGGACGGCGTCCTACGGGACCTGATGGTCCATGACGGACTCTGGAGTCAGATCGATGGGCGGCCGATGGGGGAGCACGGAGCGCAGATCGCCGCTGAGGAAGGCGTTGGCCGCGAGGAGCAGGATGCGTTCGCCCTGTGCTCGCATGAGCGGTACTTCGCGGCCCACGCGGTCGGTGTTCCGCAGGCGGAGATTGTCCCGGTCGAGGTCGCTGGTCGCCGCGGGACAGTGACGATAGTCGAGGCCGACGAGGCCCCACGCTCTGACACGTCCCTCGCGGCCCTGGCCCGTCTGCCGGCGATCTTCGGCGACGAGAGTACCGTCACGGCGGGGAACGCGCCGGGCGTGAACGATGGCGCCGCGGCACTCGTGCTGGCCGACTCTGACTGGGCCCGTGAACAAGGACTGACACCGCTGGCGACGATCCGTGCGTCTGGGAGCGCGGCCTGGGATGTCCCGTATCTGGCTTACACACCGGAGCTCGCTGCCCGCGACGCGCTACGCCGAGCCCAACTCGGGGTGGAGGACATCGATCTCTGGGAACTGAACGAGGCTTTCGCCAGCGTTCCGATCATCGCAGCCCGGCGGCTTGGGGTGAGCCAGGAGCGGGTCAACGTGAATGGTGGCGCCGTCGCGCTTGGGCATCCGATCGGGATGAGCGGGACCCGAATCACGCTTTCACTGGCGATGGAGTTGCGCCGGCGGGGGGGCGGTCTGGGTTGCGCCGCGATCTGCTCCGGTGGCGGTCAGGGCGACGCGCTCGTCCTCGACGTCGCTGGCTGATCCGTCGGGTTTCCAGCGCCGCTCACGTCATCGCCAGGAGATCATCATGTCAATCGACATCACCCGTAACGGATCCATCGCTACTGTGACGCTCAGTCGGCCCGAAGCACTGAACGCGTTCGACCATGCGGCGCTGAGCGACCTGCTCTGGGCCTTCCGGACGCTTGGCGCCGACCAGACCGTGCGTGCGATCGTGCTGACCGGTGCTGGCAGCCGCGCCTTTGCCGCCGGGGCCGACATCAAGGCGATGGCGACGTTCAACGTTCAGGCCGCCCGAGCGTTCGGTGCGCTGGGGCAGGCAGTTACCCGCGCCATCGAGACGGTCCCGCAGCCGGTGATCGCGGCGGTCAATGGCTATGCGTTTGGCGGTGGGTGCGAGGTCGCCCTGGCCTGCGATATCCGACTGGCGGCGACCAATGCCGTCTTCGCTCAGCCGGAGGTCTCGCTCGGTATCCCGCCCGGGTGGGGTGGGACGCAGCGGCTTCCGCGGCTCGTCGGCCCCGGGTTGGCCGCCGAGATGATCCTCAGTGGGCGACGGGTCATCGCGGACGAGGCGCTACGGATTGGTCTGGTTAATTCCATCCATGAGCTGGCCGATCTTCTGACGGCTGCGAATGAACTTGCGGGGAAGATCGCCGCCAACAGTCGTTCGGCCGTGTCTGCCGCGAAGCAGGCGATGGCGGTAGCCTGGGGACTGGATCTGACTGGCGGGTTGCTGACGGAGCTGGACGCGTTCGCGATGTCCTTCGCGACCGATGACCAGCGCGAGGGCATGACCGCCTTCCTTGAGAAGCGGCAGCCAAACTGGGGCTGATGTCGGTTCGCTTTCGCGATGCTGTTGATCCTACACGATCGGGTCTTGCCCTGACCCCACGTGGAGGTTGACGTGGAGGGGTGGACGCGGCGGGGGCGATTGGCGACCTGCGATCCCCCAAATTGAGACCCACACTACTCAGACCCAATGGCACGGAATCCGTGCTGTCTCAAGACACTCGTGGCTTCGGCGATGATGGACTGGGTAGAGACATGGCTGAGGCGGAATACGGGGTCGTTGCGCTGGACGAGCTAAACGACCAGACAATGCGGACCGTCAGGGTGGGGGAGGGCGATGTCCTGCTGATCCGCGATGGTGACCATGTCTTCGCGACCGCGGCGAAATGCGCCCATTACGGAGCGCCGCTGGAGAAGGGCGTCTATCGTGACGGCGTGATCCATTGCCCCTGGCACAAGGCCTGTTTCCGGGCCAGCACCGGTAACGTCACCGCTCCGCCGGCGCTCGACAACCTGCCGTCCTTCCCGGTGCGAATCGTCGATGGCCAGATCTTCGTCAGCGTGCCGGCTGAGTTGCCCGACAAAGTCACGCCAATGGCGGTCTCCAGAGACTCGTCGGTCGATCGTCGGACATTCGTCATCGTCGGGGCCGGCGCCGCGGGAAGCTATGCAGCCCAGCGCCTCCGGATCGAGGGCTATCAGGGTCGCCTGGTCATGATCTCCAGCGAGGATCAGCTGCCGTACGATCGTACCAAGCTGAGCAAGCCGTTTCTCGCCGGCCAGCAGACCGAGGACCAGCTTCCCCTGCGTCCGCAGTCCTTCTATGACGACAACGGCATCGAGCGCGTAATCGCCGAGGTGGAGGCGATCGACGTCCCAATCCGAACGGTCCGATTCGCTGATGACCGAGAGCCGATCGTTGCCGACAAGCTGTTGATCGCGACTGGGTCCGAGCCGAAGACCTTCGACCTTCCGGGATCTGACCTCCGCCACATCTTCACGCTGCGACAGGTTGCGGACGCGCAGCATATCATCGAGGCGGTCACCGAGGGCGCGCACGTCGTCGTCGTCGGTGATGGGTTCATTGGGTTGGAAGTCGCCGCGAGCCTGACGCAGCGTGGTGCGAACGTCACGATCGTCAGCCGGAGTGGAACACCGCTCGCGAAACTCCTTGGCGAACGGGTCGCCTCGCTCCTCACGCGACTCCATCGGTCGAAGGGCGTCATGATCGTTCAGGGTGAGGCAGCGGCCTTCAGAGGGGGGACCGCCGTGTCGTCGGTCGCTCTCAAGGACGGACAGGAGCTGCCGGCCGATCTCGTCGTCTATGGTATCGGAGTCGCCCCGAGGACCGACCGGTTGCGGGGTGTAAAGCTGGCGGATGATGGCGGGATCGCGGTCGGCCCGGACCTGCGTGTCGCCGATGGGGTCTGGGTCGCGGGCGACATCGCGGCGGTCTCGACGAACGATGGGAAGCGGATCGAGCACTGGCGGCTGGCACAGCAGCATGGCTGGGCCGCGGCGGAGCAGATGCTGGGCAACGGGCGGCTCGGGGACGATGTCCCCTTCTTCTGGACCAATCAGTTCGGTGTCCGGCTCGACGTCGCGGGCCGAACCTCGGCGAATCTGGAGGTCGTGATCGACGGCGACCCGGAGGCCGAGAAGCCGGCCTTCATAGCCCGATACATCGAGGAGGGCCGCGTTGTCGGCGCGGCCGCAGTGCAGCGTGACCGCGACATCCTCGATCTCATGCTGCGCTGGCAGGCCGGCGAGACCGTTCCCGCTCCTACGGTCTGAGATTGAGTACGGTTCGCCGTTGATACCGCCCAGCCAGTCCGATTACAGCGGGTTGCTCCCCGCTTGGGCGGCTGAGCAGACCGGGCAGCCTGGGGCGATCCTCGATGCCCACCCGCTGAGGCGGCTTCGGCTCGCAGGTAACCGGAGCAGGGAGCAGACCGTCCAATCGGGATCGGTCACGTCACATGAAAACCGAGGTAGCTTACGACGCGGCGACCACCAGGAGCGGTCGCCGCTTTTGCCGTCTGGCGTTCGGACGCTGTTGCGATGGGTGTGATCGTTCCTGATAATGCGGACCTGAGGGCGCTGGTCGGCGCGGGACCGGCCGACACACGGGAGTGACCGATGGCTGGCCGGCTGGCTGTGACGCGACTGCGCTGTGACTACCTTGTCGATCCGCTGGGGGTCCATTCTGACCCACCGCTGCTGTCTTGGGAACTGACGTCGAAGGCTCGCGCCCAGCGTCAGACTGCCTGGCAGATCAGGGCTGCGTTCGAGCGGGATCGGCTCCTGTCCGGTGCTCCGGATCTTTGGGATTCCGGCCGCATTACCTCGGACCGGACGGCTCATGTCCCCTACGGTGGACCACGGCTGACGTCGCGGTCCGCCGCGTTCTGGCAGGTGCGCTCGTGGGATGGCGATGGTGAACCGTCGGAGTGGAGCTCGGTCGCCCATTGGGAGACTGGGCTGCTCCGGGCCGAGGACTGGTCAGGGCAATGGGCGTCGCTCCCACTTCCGCCGGACCCTCCGCTGCCGGGCGGAATCAACGATGGCCTCGATGCGCTCACGCCGGCCCCGCTGCTGCGGCGGTCGTTCCATGTTCCGCGTCCTGTGCGTCGGGCGCGTCTCTACGTCACGGCTCGCGGAGTTTACGAAGCGCGGCTGAACGGGGCCACGGTCGGCGACCACGCCCTCTCGCCGGGATGGATGGACTACGCGCGGAGGCAGCCCTACCAGGTGTTCGACATCACGGAGGCGATCGAGCCTGGCGAGAATGTTATCGGCGCTGCCGTCGCGCCGGGTTGGTTCGCTGGCTACCTGAGCTGGGGTGAGCGCGCGCGTTACTACGGGACCGAGCCGCAGCTTTTGGTACAGCTCGAGATCACCTTCGAAGACGGCAGCCGGGACCTCATCGTGACGGACGAGCAGTGGCGTGGCAGCGACGGCCCTGTTCGCTACGGCGACCTCTTGATGGGGGAGTACCACGACGCCCGGCGGGAGCGCATCGGTTGGGACCGGCCCGGGTTCGACGATGCCGACTGGCGACCCGTGCGACTCTCCGCGCCGAATCCGATCCCGCTGGTCGGCGACCTGGCGGAGCCGGTCCGGGCGATCGAAGAGATCGAGTCCATCTCCCAGACACAGATCGATGGGCGAACGATCATCCACGATCTTGGGCAGAACCTGACCGGGTGGGCCCGACTACAGGTCAGCGGGCCGGCTGGTTCCATCGTCACGATCCGTTACGGCGAGCGGCTGGACGAAGATGGGCTGCTCTACACGGATAACCTCCGGAAAGCCCGCGCGACCGACACCTATGTCCTCCACGGCAACGGCGTCGAGGCGTACGAGCCCCGCTTCACCTTCCATGGCTTCCAGTTCGTCGAATTGACCGGTGACCCGGACGTGATCGGCCACGCCACAGTTGCCGGTCGTTTCGTTGGTTCCGATACCACTCACGCCGGCATGTTCACCTGTTCCAGCGACGACATCAGCCAGTTGGCCCGCAACATCATCTGGGGACAGCGGGACAACTTCCTCAGCGTGCCGACCGACTGCCCGCAGCGTGACGAGCGTCTCGGCTGGCTCGGAGACGCCCAGGTATTCGTCCGGACGGCCACGATGAACATGGACGTCGCCGCCTTCTTCCGCAAGTGGATGGTCAATGTCATCGACGGGCAGCGAGCCGACGGCGCCTTCTCCGATGTCGCTCCGCGGCTGGGAACGTTGAACGCGTCGGCGCCGGCCTGGGCGGACTGCGGTGTGATCGTGCCCTGGACGCTCTGGCAGGTCTATGGCGACACGCGGGTCATCGATGAGAGCTGGGAGGCAATGGGTCGATACATGAGCCACCTCGACCGCAACAACCCCGACGGGCTCTGGGTCAATGACCGTGGCAACGACTATGGCGACTGGCTGTCCATCGATGCTGATACGTCGAAGGAGCTCGTTGGAAGCGCCTTCTGGGCGTACGACGCGTCGCTGATGGCGGCGATGGCCCGGGCGACCGGCCGGCACGCCGAAGCCGACCGCTACGGCCGTCTGTTCCGGCGGCTGGCCGACGCCTTCACTGATGCCTATGTCGCCAACGATGGCCGAATCCTGGGCGATACGCAGACGGCCTACCTCCTCCCGCTCCACTTCGGTCTCCTCCCGGACGATCTTCAGAGCAAGGCTGTCGATCACCTCGTCGCCAACATCCGGTCACGCGGCAACCGGCTGACGACCGGTTTCGTCAGCGTCGCCTACCTCTGTCCGGTGCTGACCGCCCATGGTCACGCGGATGTCGCCTACGACCTCCTGTTCCAGGACCAGTTCCCGAGCTGGCTCTACCCGATCCATCACGGCGCAACGACGATCTGGGAGCGCTGGGACGGCTGGACCGAGGACAAGGGGTTCCAGGATATCGGCATGAACTCGTTCAACCACTACTCGCTCGGGTCGGTCGGGGAGTGGCTGTATCGGACCGTCGCGGGGATCGATACTGATCCTGAGGCGCCGGGCTTCGAGCGAGTTCGGATTGCTCCGGTGCTCGACGAGCGACTAGGCTGGGCTGAGGGCCGCTATCACAGCATTCGTGGGCCGATCACCTCCCGCTGGGAGCGGATCGATCGGGTCCTGCGAATGTTGGTTGAGATTCCCTCGAACACGATTGCCGACGTCACGATCCCCAACGCTGGTGGGGAGATGGTCCGGGAAGGGGACCAGGACGCGAGACATGTTGAGGGTGTCTCCCGGGTGCGCCATCAGGCTGGCGTGACGCTCCTGACCGTCGGTTCCGGCCGGTACGAGTTCACCGTCGGCTGATTGGCACTGATGTGCTGGATCGGCACCGACCGTCGGGTCAGTGAGAGCGAATCTGAATGAAACGTGTTGTTGGCGAGCAGCCAGCCCCACCCCCCGGCCCATCTCGCTCCGGCTCCGTCGCCTGCGGGCGACTCTACCTGGACCGGATGGAGAGGGGGAGCAGCCGCCGACAGCTCCTGTGAGCCACGCGGCAAACAGAGCAAGAACTCCGCGCGAATCGATGAGATTAGACCTAACCTCAACATGGCAGCGGCCGGCACCATTGGACGTGCCGGCCGCTGCGACGATTGATTGATGAGCTGAATCAGTCCGCCGCCGTTACCTCCGTCCGGAGCTGTCGGGCGGCGGCGACCATGTTCGCCAGCGCTGGCCAGACTTCGGCGTCGCCTCGGGTCTTGAGGCCGCAGTCCGGATTAACCCAGACCCGCTCAGCCGGGAGCACGCCCCGGATCAGTCGGAGATGGTTGGTCACGGCCGAGACACTGGGTACGGCGGGGCTGTGGACATCGTAGACACCGGGGCCGATGCCCTTGTCGTACCCATGGGCGTGAAAAACCTCGAGGAGTTCTTCTCCGGAGCGGGCGTGCTCGATCGACAGGACATCGGCATCGAGGGCTTCGATCGCCCCGATGATGTCGTTGAACTCGGCGTAGCACATGTGAGTGTGAATCTGGGTGTCTGGCCTGGCCACGGCGGCGGAGATGCGGAAGCAGCGAGTCGCCCAGTCAAGATACGCCTGCCATTCAGCGTGTCGAAGCGGTAGCCCTTCACGCAGGGCGGGTTCGTCGATCTGGATCACCGCGATCCCGGCGGCTTCGAGATCGCGGACTTCGTCGCGGATGGCAAGGGCAATCTGGAGGCAGGTGGCGCTGCGAGGCTGATCGTCCCGGACGAACGACCAGTTCAGGATCGTCACCGGGCCGGTCAGCATCCCCTTGACCGGCCGCTGCGTCAGCGACTGCGCGAAGCTCGCCCAGTGGACTGTCATCGGTGCGTCACGGTGGACATCCCCGTAGATGATCGGTGGACGGACGCAGCGTGACCCGTAGCTCTGCACCCAGCCGTTGTTGGTGAAGGCAAAGCCATCCAGCTGCTCACCGAAGTACTGGACCATGTCGTTCCGCTCGGGCTCTCCGTGGACAAGGACATCGAGGCCGATCTCCTCCTGCCGCCGGATCACCTCCCGCACCTGATCCTCGAGATACCGCTCGTATGCCTCAGCCGATAGCGTTCCTCGGTCGAGCGCCTGTCGATGGCTACGGATGTCGCTGGTCTGCGGGAAGGAGCCGATCGTCGTGGTGGGGAACGCCGGCAATCCAAGGCGGCTCTGCTGCGCGATGGCCCGGTCGGCGTAGGGGACCGATCGGCGATCAGCGTCGGACGCCATCTCATCAATTCGCCGCCGTACGTCGGGTCGCGTCCGGTGAGCGGATGTCCGCGCTGATGCGACGATCTGCCGGCTGGTCTCCAGGTCGTCATCAACAGATGGTCGGCCCTTCGAAAGGCCCCGACGAAGCGTCTCGATCTCGCCGAGCTTCTGATTGGCGAAGGCCAGCCACTCCCGAATCTCCGGGTCGATCGCGGTCTCGCCGGCGACATCGATCGGGACGTGAAGCAACGAGCAGGATGACGAAACGACCAGTCGATCAGGGTCGACGGATCTGGAGAGTCGTTCGAGCAGGTCGAGCGACACATCGAGGTCGTTCGCCCAGATGTTGCGCCCGTCGACGACGCCAGCCAGCAGGAGCTTGTCGGCCGGGAAACTGTGCCGCTCGATCAGGTCGATCGTATCGATACCGCGGACGAGGTCGAGGCCAATCCCATCGACGGGCAGGGCGACGAGGGCGTCCCAGGCGGGGCCGGGTGCCCCGAAGAAGGTCTGAACCAGCAGCCGGGCATCACCCTTCGCCGTCGCGATGACGTCATAGGCTCGTCGGAGCGCTTCGATCTCGGCATCGTCCAGATCGGTGACGAGAATCGGCTCGTCGAAGGAGATCCAGTTGGCGCCGGCCCTGACGAGACGGGTGACGAGATCGCGGTAGACCGGAGCCAGGGCATCGATCAGGGGCAGGCAGGACGCCCCTTCGACCGTGCTCTTGGCCAGCAGGAGATAGGTCAGTGGGCCGATCAGGGTGACACGAGCCTGGGTGCCAAACCCGAGCGCCTGGGCCTCGGCCAGCTCCCGGAGCGGCTTGTCATCAGCCAGCCGAAACGTCTGGTCGGGCGTCAGTTCGGGGACCAGGTAGTGGTAATTGGTGTCGAACCACTTGGTCAGCTCAAGGGCGGCGACGGCACCGGCCCCGGTCGTGCCACGGGCCATGGCGAAGCGGAGGTCGTGGCTAACGGGGCCGCCGTCCCAGCCAAAGCGGTCAGGGATGGCACCAAGCAGGATCGACATGTCAAGCATCTGATCGTAGAGCGAGAAGTCGTTGATGGGGATCAGGTCGAGGCCGGCGTCGATCTGCGTCCGCCAGTTCGCCGCGCGGATCTGGGCGGCGGTCGCGTCCAGTTCCTCGGCGGTCCGGCGTCGAGACCAGTAGCCCTCGAGGGCTCGCTTGAGTTCGCGATGCCGACCGATTCGTGGGTAGCCGAGGATGGTGGTGCGAACCATGGTGAGGTCTCCTCTATGAGGCGGCGTGGTGCTCGATGAGAAGGTGAAGAATCGGGTTACGCGGAATCAGGCGTGGGGGATGGACGCCAGTGCGCGGCGCTGTCGGCACAGCCGGTATCGCCGGGCGACGTCCGGAAGGCAACCTTCGATCAGATGCCGCTCGATGCTGGCCTCCAGCGCCCGAACCGCGGCTGAGCGTGTAGCGGAACGGGCGCACGGGAGAGCGGTGAGGGCGGCTTCGGTAGCGAGGTCGAGCTGGAGGGCGACCGTATCCGGCTCCCTCCCTGCCTGACGGTGGGGGAGTGATCGAGACGAGATCGATGGGCGCTCGTCGCCCAATGGACCTTTCGAGACTGCTGCCGACATGTGGAACCCCTCTGCCCCGCCCGCGGTGTTGTCGCGAGGTGCGGGGCCGATTCACGTCCACGGGGAAGGAGACAACGCGACACCGGATCGGACCCTTGGGACCAATCCGACATCAACTGTTCCGACCGCCGTTCCCGCGAACGACAAGGGATGCCCGAAGCCGAGAGGGTGCGAGGGGTGCGGCACTGTCCGGGCCCGACGAGGTCGAGCCGGTAGTGGGCATGGCCCAGCAATCCCGCCCTCGGGGATCCCGGTCATTGCCATCCCCTGCGTGGACGATGGCACAACGGCAGGTCTTCGGACTCGTGGGCCGGGGCAGGGCGCCTGGGCGCCGTGCCGATCCTACTGGTCGCCGCTTCCCAGCCAAGGTGGCCAGTGCGTGTGACGACGGTCGTTCCCACTTACCGCTGCGGGGCAGTTCCGGATTCTCACCGGATTCCCTCTTGCCTCACCCGGAGCACGAGACGCCGTGCCCAGGGTGAACCGTTGATGCCCGGAACCGTACCGCCGACCGCCCGGCGCGTCAATGCGATGGCGCCATTGGTTAGTGGGTTGCCCTGGTCGCGATTGTGGCAGTCCCAGCAGAGCGCTCGGCAAGGAGGCGCTGGACAGCCAGGACGCTGGCCTCCTTGTCCTTGATCTCCAGCATGATGTCGACGTCGCGGTCGCCGAGCTGATCGACGAAGCCTCCGAAGTCTTCGAGATCGACGGCGAGCGTGTGGGCGCCGGTTTGCTTGTCCGGGTTCTGCGACGAGTAGTCCATCGACGGCAGGCCATGCCCGTTCCAGGTCGGCATGAACAGGTCGAGTGCCTCCTCGACGGTCTCGCCATTGTTGTTCAGGTTGTGATGGAAGACATCGAACAGGAGCGGAATGCCGGTCGCTCCGTGGAGCGTGAGATTGTCGGCCAGGCTGTACTGGCGCTCGTCGTTCTCGATCACCAGCCGACGCCGAATCACATCGGACAGTCCGGCGTAGCGCTCGATGAACCGGGCGATCGCGGCCGGCTTGTCCCCATAGACGCCACCGGTATGAATCTGCATCTTGTGGGTGTGATCGAGGCCCATCATGTCAAACAGTGCCGCCGTGTACTCCAGTTCGGCGACGCTTCGGGCGACGATCTCCTCGTTGGGCGCATTGAGCAGGATGTACTGTCCGGGGTGACAGTTGATCCGCATCCCGTGCTCGCGAATGTAGGCGCCGATCGTCGCGAACCGTGGGCCGAACTCCGTTCGCCAGTCCACCGTCATCACCGGGTGGGAGGCGAACGGGACCGTGTCAGAGGAGATCCGGAAGAAGGCGATATCGTGCTCGGCGTTCCACCGAAGAATCGCCTCCAGGCAGTCGAGGCTGGTGTTGACGGTCTCCGTCAGCCGCTCCGGTGAATATGATGCGAGCCGGAACGTCCGCGAGGCGGTACAACCGATGCTGAGGTTGGAGCAGGGGTATCCGATGTTCATGGCAATCTCAACGCACGCCGCTTGCCGCGTGGGGATGACAAACCGCAGATGACCCGGTGCTGTGGCGGTCCCGTTCACTCGTGTGGTCTCAGCAACGCAAGGGGCAGGCTTTTGCCTCGGGATGACGAACCTTACAGATTGGGTCAGAATCAGCGGTCCTGAACGGAAGAAATTGAGGCCATGACACGTTACTGAATGGCTCACGATGAATTGCGAGGATCGATCTGGACGTATTCGAGGGGGCAACGGCCCATGATGTCGACCTTCCGGCCGGGCGGGTGCGCTATTACCGCGCCGGCACATCCGGTCCTCCGATCATCCTGCTGCATGGCGGTGTGCTGGACTCGTCCGAGCTGGCCTACGGCGAAGTCGTTCCGCGCCTCGCAAGGGACTTTCGAATCTATGCGCTCGACTGGCCGGAGCACGGTCACAGCTGGCCGTGGTCCGGCGGCACCACTGAGGGGGAGCTCGTGGGTGTCCTCGACCAGATGATTCAGCACTGGGGAATCGACCGGATCAATCTCGTCGGAATGTCGCAGGGTGGCGGGCTCGCCATTCGCTATGCGCTCGACCACTTGGATCGGGTTGATCGGGTGGTCGCGATCGGTCCGGTCGGCTTCGAGGACCGGCGTTGGGTGCTGACCCTGATGCGGATAGCCGTCAGGCTGCCACGAGGTCCGGAACTCGCTACGCGGCTTCTTGCACGGTCACCCCGGATGGTAAGACTAATGTTGTGGGCCACCCGGACGCACGGCAAGAAGACGGTCGGCTTCGACGAGTCCGTCGTGATCGGTCAGGACCAGGCGCAGCAGGCGGTGCGGCATGGAACGACGATCGTGGACGACTACCTCTACCAGACGTATTGTCGCCGAGCGGACCTCGTGGACTATCGTGCCGAAGTGGAGCGGCTGACCGTCCCGACCCTGATCGTGCAGGGGCAGAAGGACCGGTCGACGTCGCGTCGGGCGTTGATCCGGGCGACGAACGAGATGCCCCAGGGAGCGTATCGCCGGGTCAGCGGCGCTGGGCACCTCGCTTGCCGAGATGAACCGCAGATTCTGGCCCAGGTGATCAGGGAATTCATGTTGGCGAAGAGGTGACAAGTTCGGGACGGAATGATCGGGGAGGACCAGACAGTCAATGTCTGGTCCTCTCCTAAGTATGGTGTTGCCGAACGTTGAGCGGAGCTCAACTCCGGGTCGCGACAACCTCTAGGTAGTCGCTCGGTGCGACCAGTGTCTCATCTCCCGAGCGGTTGTAGTGCTTCAGGACCCCCATCAGATCATCGGTCAGGGCCGCCTGACCGTTCGGGTCGAGCGCCTCGAACGCTTTTTTGGTCGGGCCATAGAAGTCGCGGAAGAACTGAAGCCAGTGGTCCGGCGAACGGAAGCGGAAGACGTACGTCTGCGGCCTAACGTTCAGCGAGCTGACTCCGTCGCCGAATAGTTCCCGCAGGCGATTCTCGGTACCCCAGAGCACCGGCGACTTCACACCGGCCGGCGGCGAAACGTGGCGCGAGATCGCCTTGAAGACCCCGCCGATGAACCCGTCCGGTGTCCAGTTGGCGAGACCGATCCGACCCCCGGGACGGCAGACACGGAGGATTTCGGCCGCCGTTTGCTCCTGGTTCGGCGCGAACATCTGTCCGAAGGTGGAGAGCACGACGTCGAATGATGCGTCCGGGAAGTCCAGTGCTTCGGCGTCGCCCTCCCGTAGGTCGATCGTCAAACCGTCGGCGCCGGCGCGCAGCCGCCCCCGTTCCAGCAGGGCCGGGACATAGTCGATGCCAACGACCTCGCCAAAGCGACGGGCTACGGCGAGCGCCGTGTTGCCGCTTCCCGTAGCGACATCGAGGACCTGCTCGCCGGCGCGCAGATCGACGGCCTCACAAAGTCGCTCACTGACGATCTGGAGGATAGCTCCAATCGCGGCGTAATCGCCCGAGGCCCAGGTGGCCTGCTGACGGATCTTGACGGCGGCAAAGTCCGGTGCTGCGTTCATGGTGACCATCTTATGCCTCTCGGTGCGAACCGATCCCCAGTGACCAGGGCCGGTCCGTCTCACGTTGCGATGATTCTGGCGTCACCGCTGTCGCCTTCCCCTTGAAGGACGATCGGTCGCATCCCGTGTCGCGCTCCGATTTCACATCTGGTGATGGACCAGCTCAGCGACGAGAGTGGCTGCTCCCCTTCATTCGGGGTATGGTGATCAGCCTGAACCAGGACCGTGGTGAGCGCATCGGTCAGATCACCTATTTGATCAGATGCGCACGGACGGCCCACGTTGGAGATGAGTTGCCATCGGTGAAATCACCCATTTGTGTCGCCGGGTTATCGTGGGATCGTCCGTCCTGTCCGATATCGAAGCCGGAAGGAATGAAAACGGATGGTCCGTTTCGTGCTTCCAAATAGTCGAATCCGAACTGACATCATCGAATCTGGATAGCGGTCGTCGCCTCAACACAGAAGGCCTCAGGTAACTGGGGGCGTTGGGGAGGAAGTGAGTTCGGCGTTGGTGTTCGTGTCGAAGCGTCGGAGGCGCCAGGACAGGCATGGCCCGATGCTAATTTGCCCCCTGTTGGGCGGTTTTGGCGACCGCAGCGGGTCTCGCGACTCGCTGGGTTGGACGCTCTCACTGATTCACTCGCTGCTGGCCGATCGGACGTGCCCATTGGCTGCCAGGTCAGGGGAGCCACTGATGAACAAGAATGGGGCATGATCGAATGTAGCAAAAAGTCTTCTGCCACGACAAGAAGAACGAACTAAGACCGAAACCGAAACCGTCATTCATCTCACCTACGACATCAAAGCCAGGAGATCACGATGATCAGCATCTTCGTCAATAACGCGGGTCCCTACATTCTCGTAGCGGACAAAGCCGGGGATGGCTATTCGAGCTTCGTCAGCCCCGATAATCGATCGCCTGTCCTGGCCATCGATGCCGCCACGGCGATCGCACTTCGCGGGCACTACGGTGATCTCCTGGAGGATTCCGCGCTGCGTCTCCCGGCCGACGAGCTGATCGACGCGAGCAAGACTGGCATGTCGACCGACACGCCGGGGATTGGTCGCCTGTCCGAAATTCAACGGTTCCAGGGTCACTTCATCCTGGTCGCTGGCGATCACGCTGCCAATCTGCATGTGAGCGACGTCGAGGTCGTGGCTATCTTCCGCGGTATCGAGCGCATTTCGGTTGGCCAGGTGTGAGGAAAGCCCTCAAGGGGTGAGCAACGTCCTCCGAGCGCATCCCCCACTACGAGTTGTCAGTGGCCTGGGCACCACCCGCAAAACGTTCAGGCAGGGAAGGGCGTGGACGTTGGAGCCGAGCCCGCGGAGACTCGATCAGAATGTGGCGCATCCATTCCAAAGGCTGCCGAGCCACGTCGTCCAGGTTGGCGGCTCGAGGAAACCATCACGCGAGTCTCCTGTCGGTTGGTCCCGCGGCTGATCGATCGGCTCCATTGCCCTGCTGATCATCACTCGTCTCACCGAGCCTCAACCGCCGAAACAGGCGATGCTTAACGCGATTGGCCGGTCGTACCGTCGGAAGTACATGGGCACGTTCAAGAAGGGACTATGTGTCGTGCGTCCCAATTGGGATTTAACGCAATAGTTCCCCGGGCTGGACCCGCCGCCAACACAAGGCGAGACCGACAGGAGACACGCGTGAACGAATATGTTGTGATCGTACAGATGAAACTGACCGGACCGACCACCGAACAGTTCGCGTCGTTGCACGAGGCCAGGGATTTCGCTGAGAAGCCCTCGGCGGCGTGTCCCGCGGTCACGTGGACGGATGTTCGTCAGTCCTTCGATGGGATGGCTCCTGGTCCGGACGTCAGCTTTGAACGCTATTCTCGCGGAATTGAGATTGCCCCAGTTGGGTAGCGAGAGTTCCGCGAATTTCACTGGCATTTCAGGGACGGAAAACAACCTCAGTGCATCGTTGCACCAGGATCGTTTCTCGTCCCGCTACACTCTTCCGAGTTTCTGATCAATTGGAGAGGGCCAAGGAAGGCACTTGTGGTGACGTCATGGTTCCGCGCTGCCAGCGTGGAAGAACCAATACCCCCTGAGGTCGCTGCAGACACGGCGTCAGCGTACGGCGTTACCCTGTTGGCCGCCAGACGGGTTGGCGCGATGGGCTCGCTCGCTCCGGCTTTGTCCGGACGGTTTGGGAGCATCCCTTCGCACAGGCACAGAGCAGGATCGGCGACCAGAACACCTTAGGCAGCGGGTAAGCCTGGAGTGGGATAGTTGGTCTTTCAAAGAGGCGCCTCAATCGGCGTCCTTCGATGAAACAGGCTGCTCGACGACTGCGGCAATTGCCGCGGCCAGCCGGGACGCTTCATCTCGCTGGAGCGCCGCGTCCTTTTCATACTGCGCGGCCACCTTGTGCCGTCGTTCTATTTCGGCACGAGCCTTCCAGAGCGTCTCGTCGTCTGAGAATCGCGAGTCAAGCATTCGCGAGATATCGGATCGGAAGCGTTGGGTGCCTCGGTCGTTCAGGTCCATGCCGGTCGTCAGTTGGGCCAGCAACTCGTCGCGTAGGCTCATTCAGATTCCTCCATCATCGTTACCAGTATCTCACTGATTGCCATGTGGTCGCCCACGGTTGCTCGGCGACCGTGCGCTTCGACCACAACGCGCGTCCCGGCGTCATCGCGTGGGATCGCAATCCGGAGAATCGTCTCGAAGTCGCGGCGGCGCTTCCCCTTCGCCCTGTCGTCGTTGACCCGTAGGTGAATGGTCCGGCGGTTGCCATCCTGATCCGGCGTAACGAGTCTGGCAGTTACTGCATTGAGGCGAGGCGAGAAACGAACCCGACGATAAGCAAAAACCCCGCCGAAGCGGGGTCTGCTGTGGGTGAGCCGGGGAGGATTCGAACCTCCAACCAGCTGATTAAGAGTCCGGAAACTCCTCGTCCCACAGTGTACCTGCGCGTGCCAGTGTAGCCTAATCCGCGCTACGACCGGGATGCTAAGACGCCCTGAGACAACCCGGAACGCCTGTGGTTGGTGTACTTTTTGGTGTACTTCTTGGATCAAAGCGGTCACCTGTGTCCGGCCCTCGACCGACGCGTATTGATCTTTCGCCGATTCCGAAGGTCGATCGGGTAGCACCGATCGCACCGGTCTTCACGCCGGTTCTTTCGGTCGCTCCCCTCCGGGATTCCGGACCAGTGTGTGAGACAGTCCGGACAAACAACGAGGCCTGTCCGTTGTCTGATCTCTTCGATCAATTGATCGACCACCGACGAGAGCAGTGGGGCAGGGACGGCCTGACCGACAAACAGGGCAATCCGGTTGCGATCCCAGATGCCCGGATCGCCGAACAGACGGAGCTGAAGCGATTCGTCGCGCCCCGGAGTCAGCCCCACGGTCCGCTCGTAACAGCCAAGCATTGTCGTCAATCGCTCTCGCAGAATGGCCAACCGCTCCTCCATCGGGCTCGTCCGCTGGGTCATCGGGTTGGTAGGACGATCGTCCAGGCCAGGCATGTCCTTCAGCGGCGCCCACGCCGACGCCCAGAGTTCCGCCCGTGGCAGTACTCGATGTTCCGCCCGCAGTACCCGATCGCTCGGATCGAAGTTCTGTAGCACGTTCCCGAGCTGCCGTATTGCCGCAATCCCCGCCGACCATGTAACCACCTGCTCGATGGTGTCCCAGCACCTTCGTCGGATGTTCCCGTGGCTCACGACCTCGCCGGTATAGAGATGCGCATCATCGGCACCCCGCGGTTCTGTCTCGTGAAATGACGCCGGGTTCTTGGTTGCCCAGGGATCGACCATCGGCGACTCGTACCGGAGATCATGACGCACCCGGATGAACCGATCTTCCGGGTCCTCCCAGCTTTCTGAACCCCGTTCGCGAGGACTGGAGCACCCGCAATCGACCCCAGGTCGCCACGGAAGACCATGCTCGCAAAGACCCGCGACCCCAAACCTCTGACAAAAATTCAGCACGCATGTAGGTGACGCTCGATCAGCCGACAAACCAGTGAAGTGATCGAGGAGATGGCGCGGAGCGCGATGAGCGATCTCTTCGCCAGTCGCTACCCAGCGGATGTGAGCTGGCCACTCATTCCCCTCGGCTTCTACCAGCGTTACCCGGTAGGGGATCAACAACCAGGTGTCAGCCACGTCACGCTCCCCCAGCCCGTGTAACAAGATACGTAACAAGCTGGCCTATGGTACCACCGGGACCGCAGTAGCACAATGGGATGGAGCCGGACGACACAGGACGCCGGCAATCGAATACCAGCAAAAGGTGCTTCGCCCGTGGAACAGAAAGCAGACGCCGCCTCCGCCCTTCTCCTTCGCCCCGAGGTGGCTGCTCCGTTAGTCAGCCTCAGTCGCAGCGGTCTGTACCAGATGATCCGTACGGGGGAGGTTCCCGCGGTAATGGTGGGTGGCCGTATCCGGATTCGCCGCGCGGACCTGGAGGCATGGGTGGCGTCGCTGCCGGCCAGCACAGTGTTGCCCGAGGAACAAGGGAGCCCGGACGCCAGTGGCGAGCAAGAGTTAGATCGGGCATAGCGAAACCCCGACGCCTGTAACGTCGGGGTTCTCTCACTGGTATGAGGATCAAAGATGAACAGCGGAGACATTGTATCACCGGGTCGCGATGGCGACCGGGCGCCGCTCTGGCGCCCCTTCCAGTCCGCTAACCGATCCTACAATTGGCCCGCTCCCAACCCGTTCGCCAGCCGATCCGATGCGCTTGTCTTCCAACACGCCGATGTTCGCTCTGCGTCTGCGCAAGAACTCCGTGCCCAGCTATTGATCGCGAATCGCGTCCGGTTAGCTCGTCTGAATCCAACGGGTCGATGGTGGCTCAAAGGGCGACGCCGGCGGATTGGTGCCGAAGGGGCCGGACGAGCGAGGGGGTTGGCAAGATGACCTTCCCTGGTGACAGCGCCGCGAACAACAAAGCAGATGAAGCTCGTCGGCAACTCGACGAACTCGCTCGACAAGCCCATCTGGCGACTATGACTGCGAGGGAGTTCCCGGTCCACGCATTCCCCCCCGACATCGCAGCCTTCATCAACGCGGCGGCGTCCACCTACGCCCTGCCTACTCCCTACCTCGGAGCGTCTGCGCTAGCAGTGGCCGCAGGGCTCATCGGGAACCAGGCCGAGATCGTCGTCAAACGGGACTGGCACGAGCGACCAATCATCTGGGTCGTACTGATTGGCACCCCGGGTACCAAGAAGTCACCGTCTATCAACATGATGCGGAAGCCACTCGATGAGGTTCAGTCCCGATACGCCGAGGCGTTCGGCCGAGAACTTGAGGATTGGGAGCGGCTGCCGAAAGGAGAGCGAGATCCCGCCTCGCGTCCGGTGATGCGATCGATATTCACGACTGACGCGACGATTGAGGCAGTAGGGCAGTTGCTTAGCCGGTCTCGCGGCCTCACGGTCATCAGCGACGAGCTCGCATCCTGGCTCAGCATGGGCCGGTATAGGTCTGGCGGCAGCACGGATCGTCCGCATTGGCTCACTCTATGGGCGGGGACACCGCTCAAGGTCGATCGCAAGACGACGGGGATCATCTACGTTCCCAATCCCACCGCCATCGTGCTGGGAGGAATCCAACCGGATCTCCTTCCTACGCTTCGCGCTGAGCTCGGTCGGGATGATGGCTTCGTGGACCGACTGTTTCCAGCCTCAGCGGTTGCACTACCGCGACAGTGGAGCGTCGCCGAGGTTGATGAGGCGATCAAGCAACGCTATATGCGGGCGATGTTGGCGCTTTGCCCCCAGGAAGCGGCGACAGACTCAACGCTGGTGCGGTTCGGGCCTGCGGCCGCGAGCATCTGGGAACACTGGTACAACGAGAACGAGTCAAAGAACTCGGACGGCTTCAGCGCGAAAGCTCCAGGCCACGTCGCCCGGATCGCGCTCATCCTTCACGCCATGCGTCATGGAGTCGCCTCGTCCTTGCCGCTATCCGATCCCACGATGAATGCGGCGATCGAGATGTTCGAGTATTTCCGCGGGGAACATGCCCGCATGACGGCCTCGATCGGTTCCGGCCTCGGCGGCACACAGACCAGTCCCGAGGCCCGACTCCAATCGAGGGTGTCCCGGCATCTTGCCGAGGCGGGTGCAGCGGGCCTGTCGATGACCGAATTACATGCACGGCTCGGCGGAAACACCCTCGCGGACAACGTCAGGCTGGCATTGGATTGGCTCCGGGAAGAGGGCGTTGCGCAACTGAATGTCGAACCGTCGGGAGGGAGACCCCGCGAGACCTGGTCGCTGATCTCAAACCCTGCCGAAAGAACTAAGGAAGATGATGAAAGCTCTTCGGACGTGAATCGGGCCAACGACCGGATGGTGTTCTGATGAATGCCTGGTCACTGCTCGTTGCGCTTCGGGCTCGTGGTATCGCGTTGAAACTGGAGAGCGGGCGGCTGATCGCGTCGCCCGCGTCGAGCCTCACCAGTGATGATGCCGACCAGATCCGGGCGATGAAGCCCGACCTGGTCAAGGCACTGACGCCGCGCCTCGTCATCCCACGCCGTCTCGAATGCCAGATCTGTGGCGCGACGCTCCATCCCGGTTCCGCCTGGCGGTGCCCAGACTGTCGCGACCGCCTGACTCGCGAGCGAGACGAACGTCAGAACAATCCGCTGAACGAGTAGAAGAGCTAGCCAAGAACGCCGATGGCCGCAGCCAAGTGAATCAACGCGGAGGTCTCGCCCGTTACGGCAGCGCCTCGCAGGCCACGCCGTCATAGTCGCCGTCAAGACCATAGGGATCACCCGGCTCTGCGTCGAGGACCGCTTGTGCCCTGCGCTGTGTCGAAAAGTCCCGGCAATCGTAATCGCCCCCTTGAACGACGGGGATGACCGGCCGGGTGGCCGTTGGGCGGAGGGTCGGACGGAGCGTCGCAACGGGTCGTGCTGTGGACGTTGCCGCAACCGCGGCTCCGGTCGGCGTTGCGGTCGCCCCTGCCTCCGCCGTCCGCTCGGCAGGTGTGAGCGTCGAAACGTTGTTGAGGAAGTACGTCGTCGTTGCAACCGCCGCTCGTCGGTCCGCCCTGACGTCACGGCCCGAGTCGTAGACCCACCACACCCCGCCAAGGATCAGTAGCACCAATAGCACCATGCCGGATGCATTGTCGTGATCGCTGTCGCGCATACCGTTCCCGTCTAGCTGTGACTGGTCTCCATGCCGACGAGGCTACACCGCCGATAGCGCCGGCGGAATACGTACTTTCCGCTCGCCATTACGTATTTCGTTGCGCCACTTCTCAACGGTCAACCCCACGACCGCCCGCGACTCAGACCGGCCCTGTTCGTGGCGGCGCGATCCTCGCGATGATCGAAGGGGCCGCACTGAAGTCGGCCCGAGGACCGTAGCAGACGACTACGATCGCGATCACCCCGAGCCCGATGAGGGATTGTGTGGTGCGGGTCGCTACGCTTACGAGTGTTGATGTGGAGTGCAAGCGATGGTCGATGCTCGGAGAGCCGTTGAAAAGCTGGAGCTGTTCGCTGAGAAAGCCCAACGATTGGAGAACACACGATTCACCCAAAGGATGCTCGACGAACCTACAGGAATCTCCCTGACCCTCGACAGAGCAGGAGGCAGCCTGAGCAGAAATGGTCCTGACTCAGACGATATCGATGTGGTGGTGTTGACTTGGCGCTTCTTCACCCAGCCCAGAGACGGAGTGTCGCTTCCGCAAATCGAATCGCTGCTTACCGATCTCCGTGACGTCGGTCTGATTGACGCGAAGTGGGCAACGAAATGGGCTACAGCGCGGGCCGAGATCGACGATTATCTCGACGATCGCTTTGAGTTCGTCATCGGACTCTCTGTCGAACATCCGGACGGTAGCGTTCTTAGCAATCAGGATCTGAGCCATCGCCAACTACTGGAGCTGATCATCTACGGTGATTTAGCTCACGCCAACGAGAAGTATGTTGAGCAGGTCAAGCGATGGAAAGCAGCCGTCCAATACGAATACCTGCTGAACGACTTCACAGCGATCATGTTCCGATGGGTCGGCTTCACCCGCTGGCTGCGGCGCCAGGTGGTTGAGCCGGTGCTCGCCGAGTTGTCCGACACAGTCGGCTTGATCGTTCCCCGTGCGAAGTGACCTTTGTTCTCCATCGTCCGAGGGGGCAAGATCCCTCCGTTCAACAGAAAGGGGTGAAACATTAGGTGACATTGGCTCGTGATCGCGGTCGTGTCGCTACCGGCAGCAGGAACAGCATCAGCTCATCAGGAAGGGACACTGACGGCGGGTCCCTGGGGACGACAACTCAATCCGTGGGATACCCCTGATGCACTGGACCGGGAGCCCTAGTTAGGGTCATGCATCGGACGGCAGAGGCGAACCATAGGATCAGGATGGATTTCCATCCTCCCCTTAGCGCAACCCGACGTTATCGACCGGCTGCCACGGGTTGGACCCCGGTTGAGGCTGCGGCTTCGGCAGTCGCTGCACCTCCACAGGGTTAATCTCGGTATGGCATCTGACCGCGACGATAGCTTGCCACTCCTGCGGCATTTCGGAGCGGCGATTACGGACGACTCTGTCGCGAGCGGCGTCGCCGGCGGCTGGCCTACCTGTTCTGCTGTGGTTCTTCACGCGGGAGGACAGGCCAACGCAAACGGGTCCCGCCGGCAGGATCGACGGATTCGCGATGGCATGCGACCATCCGGTCATGACGCCGTCTACCTCCTGTCCCCGCTGCCGTGCCGCCGTACCGCCGGGACGACGCTTCTGTCTGAACTGTGGCTGCGACCTGCACACGGGCTGGCAGACCCGGGAAGTGGTGACCCTGCGGGAGTGGCTGGTGGCAGAGGGTCGCCTCCCCGCGTCCGTCCCGGTGATCGGGCGGTCGAGACACCGTTCCACCCGGCGTCGACTGGTGGGCCTTGGCATTGCGGCCTTCGGTGTGCTCGGCCTGTCAGTGGCCGCTCGCGAAGACCTACTGCTCTTGCCGCTCGCTGACGACCGACCGGATGAGCGGGTGAACAGCAAGGGGGGCGAGCCGGACGCCACGCCGATGCCTGGCCGGTCATCCTAACCAGGATTACCCCGACTCCCTCTCCCTTGCGGGGATTGGTTGTGTATCTCGGGCGAGCTCGGTCAGCGCATGGACGACGTTTGGACGCGGACGTGGTGAGTGTCGGCACTGTCTCCTACCGCGCCTTGCACGTCGCCCCGCCCATGAGCGTTGCATTGCAGTGGTGATGGCAGGACGAGAGCCTACGAGTCGGCTGGTGGCTCGTTCGCCTGGAGACGCGGAGCCGTACCTCACGGATTGCGTCGGGGCAATGCCATCCGCGACTAAGGAGCGAACAGTGGGCGACCTGTCGTCTTCGCGAGGTATCGCGTATTTGCTATAGTAGGGGCCGGATGTCGTGAGTAGCGAAGGCTGGGTCGCAGAACAGGAACCCGATGTCGATGATGCCTTGGAAGCCATGACGAGGGCTGGCGAGCACGAGGCCGTTCGCCAGGTGGACAAGCAACTCGCGGACTTTCTGACCAAGTGGAACCAACTGGTTCCGGGTCAGCGGGATTCGTATCTGAAGGGGTCCGCCTTCAATTACGACCAAATGCAGAATGAGGATTGCCTAGCTGAGGAAGTAAAGGAGATTTACGTCGGCGTACGAAAGGGAAAGCGCTCCGCATCCCATCGCGTATTGCTGATCCTCCTTGATGACCTACGAGAGATTCGTTTCCTTCTGCTGGTTCGGAAGCCGTCCAATCGACGCGAGCAAAACAAACGCGGGATAGAAGCGGCGTTTATGGCCGCTAGGATTCGCGAGAACTTGGCAAAGGAGCGAACAGGTGAGCAATGAGCGCCGCGGTGAGCGTATTCGTGCGATGCTTGACGATGAGCAGTCCCGCGAGGACTGGCTAGTCTCTCGCTGGTACTCGACGCTGATTAGTCAAGGGGTTGCTGCGCGACTCGCAACTGGGCTAACCCAAGCGGATGTCGCGACTCGAATGAGGACGACCCAGTCGGCCGTTGCGAGAATCGAGAACGACGTTGATGCCCGCGCCGGCTCCCGGATGATCTTTCGCTATTTACTCGCCTGCGGCGTTGTCCCAATGGCTGACACTGTGCCGGTCGAACAGGTCATTGAAAGGCTTCGCAGCTCACCTGATGTACCGATTCAGGCTGGTCAGTTCATAGACCCAAGCGCGCCTCTCAGACCGGCTCTGGGACTAGAACAAAGCTCAGCACAAGCACCGAGTGTCTCTCGACCAACTCCGGCCGATCAGTTCTCGACCATGACCAACAATTGGTGGAAGTTGTCGGTTTCCCGTTTCGCGTACACCAACAATATGAACGCACTAATGGCCCGACTCGTCGAGCCCATGAACCAGGCGGCCAAGACGATCCTCGACCAACAGTCCGAGGCGGTCAGTGAATCATTCCTTCAGCACTTCCGCTTAAGGGATGTCGCCAGTGAGACCGCTGAAACCGCTCAACCATCCGCGGCAACAGTCCGCAGCAACGCACCCATGGTTCTCCCGGCGCTGAAGCATCGGGCTCGCCTTTCCTTGATCGTGTCTAACCCGGGCCTGCGTCCCTTAGCCAGTAACGAGGCAAAGCAACCACCGATTCCTCAACAGCAGGGACCGCGGACTGTTGCAGCTTCATAGTTAGTATCAAGAGAGATGATGATGGAGCCCACGATCCTAAGCGCCCGGCGGGCGTATGAGTACAAGATCGACGACCTTCGCCTGTCGCTGCTCTCATCGGCGAATGTCATTCAGTACTTGCAGGAATTGGTCAACGGTTCCTTTGCCCAAGCTGGGTCTCCGCCGCCCACCTTCGGCAATGTGCTTCCAACATACCCTCCGGGGATCGTCGTGGGCTTGGGAACGATTGTCTTGGACGCAGAGACACAGGTTGCGCTGCGATCCTTCAATGTAGAGCCCACGCGACTCGTATTCGATGTAGCAGGACCGTCCTCGGCGATTGAGTTTGTGTTTGACCTAGTGAAGAGTGGTCTCTCGTCGTTAGTTGCACCTGACGGAGCCCGGGCGATCGGTGAATACGTAAACATCCGGGATTACTCGGAAATTCGGTGGTCAGGTGGATCGGGGTATCTGTCCCGCTTGATTACCCCACCCGTGCTCGCAGTTCTCTGGAGTCATCTAGGGACGTACCTTGAGCATGAGGGTCGCGCCTTCGTTCCAAGCCTCCGAATCAATATGCCTATAGCGACCTCAATGTATTCGGGTCAAGGGACAAGCGAGTCAGAATCGATGTTTATCGACTTGCGCTTTGGAACCACAATCGATGAGGGAGTTCTTTTTACCGCGGCGCCACTTCGCTCGGACGATCACATCGCATTGGTTCAGGACTTGATGGGCGTACTTACCTCCGAGGGCCCGGGCATAGGGTGATACTGCAAGTCCCCGAGTCCTGTACCTCCAGTTGGTCAGCTTTCCGATGAGCATTTGGCGAGCAGCGGGGGCCAACCTATAACTAGGTCTTCCCGGTTATGGGTCTAACACGTTGCCAATCACCCCACCCCGTATCAGGCTCCGACGGCTGCGTCGAGCGCGGGCTCGGAGGACGGGTGAATGGCGTATCGCGAGCTCTCCGGTCGCCCCAGCGATACCTCAATGCGCCGCTGGCTCCGGGCCAGTCTGCCCGAAGATCCCTACCTTCCGAACCCGCTTGGTGACCTGGCAGGTCGTGCAGCGCGTAGAGGGGGCGCCCGTTCAACGTGGAACGCGTTGTCGACTTCCCCAGTAGGTTTGCGTCCCGTCTGGAGCGACGCTCCAGCCGTATCCGTACTGATCGAGATTGAGCGGAAAGGTCTCAGCATAGAGATCATTCGTGAAGCCATGGCGATAGCACAGCTGCACTGTGAGAATCTGGTCGCCCGGCTTTCCGAGAATATGTTGGGGATCTTTCCCGTAGATGTCGATCGGGATCTCTCCCCCCGTCGGAAGAAAGCCTATAGGCTGTTTCCATCGGAAGTGCTCTTCCAGCGGCATACCGACCGATGCCTTAATCGACGGCGAGGTTCGAAATCGCACGTCGCGAGCGTGTCCTTGGCCCTCATTGATAAGGACCAGATGGACTTGCTCACCGTTGTATGAGATTACCGGAAAGACGATGGGTCTGGTGCGATCTATCCGTTCGCGTCGTGCGGTGTTCAGCGACACCCATGCCAGGGCTCCGGTTATCACGCCGACGATTGCCACACAGATAGTGGAGAGTCCGTTGATCCGATCCAGTGTGGTTTCGTCAGGACCCGCGTGAGTCCAGATGTAGTGAACAATCGAGATTGCAGTAACGACAACGACCAAGACAACGAGGACTGAGAGGTATCCACGCCGCTTGGAACGGCCAACCGGAAAGGAGTTCCAATCGTCGCTCCCGATAGTAGGCGGGTCACCCTTGTTCACTCCCGTAATGACCATGAGTCGGTCTCTAAATAGCCGCATAGTGCCTCCAGTCGCCCATCACCAGGGCCAATACACTGTCTTGATGGATGCCGCAACGGTCCGCGGTACTGGCGCGATGATCCCGCGCTCAGAGACGTACTGCTCGAAAGCCTTCATGGTGCGCGGTAGTTCGCGCTGATCTCGCAGCCGCGCTGCTTCGAGCTCCCAGGTGATTCGCTTGACCGCATCGGACAGATTCACGGCTGTCTCCTCATAGCGCCGTCCTCGGCTGACGGTTGGTTCCATTGTTCCCGTAAGCGCGTCGTATTTCAGGCCGTAAGACTCGAAACCTGTCACGACCATGGTGTCTCCTCAGTGGAATACAGCCACGGTGGGTGGAGCTGGGTACCGAATGTCCCGGTGCTCGTAGTGAATCCGGGTTCGAACCGAATTTCCAGATGGGTGGTCGGACAGCCGCCTGGTGGTCGGAGCGCGATAATGGTTTAGGAGAGAGTAATCAGGACGGACCAGACGACGGCGCGACACCGGGCACTCGTGATCGTTCCGAGGGAACCAGCCCATGCTCGATGACCTGTCTCCGTCGCCCTCCCTGGGAACCTCAACGAGCCGGACAGTGATCGTCAGAGGGATGACCGCCGAGCACCTGAGCAAGTACCAGCGAACCGGGTCCTGCCAGCCTCGTCGGACATTCCCCTCGTGGCGGTAGAGGCGCTGTCCCCGATCCCGACCCCTCCGCCCGGCAGCCCGTGGCGTTACGCTGGCCGCCGCCTTCTCCCTCACCGGTAAGGGCCGGGATACCTGCTCCCTGTTCCTGTCACCTTTCATCCCCTGCGAACTCCAGCCAACTGGCGCGCTCGGCTAGATGAAGCAGGAAGCGAGTTCGTATTCTGTTGGAATCCTGTGGACGGTCATTGCTCACGAGGTCGTAGGCTATCGCCTCGCGCCTCCCGTACACATCGCGGAATGCCAGTCGAAGACGCCCTACACCACTCTCTATGATTCGGATGGCTCGAACTTCCACTGAAGACGACGTTCCGCTGTAGTCGTCACTAGGGTAGATCACCTCTGGCGCGGTGGCGCGAGCGGGTGTGGCGAAGTGGGAAGCGGCTGGTATCTCGATGTGCAGGACAACGCGCTCGCCTGCACCGATGTGGAACGGCTCAGGAACCTCGCGAAGTCGAACCCCACCTGTCGCGTCGGGGGTCCAGATCACATGACATTCGAGGGCCGGACCGAAGCCAAGGTTGCGGACGATGACGTCATAGACGGTTGGCGCGTTCAGGTCCAACGTCTTGTTGTCTTGCGACGGGTCGGTCTCCATCACGAGAACGGGCTTGACTCGCTGGGCTTCGCGACCCGTTTCAATCTTGGCGACTTCGACGCTCGCGGCGGCAGCCTCGGCCGTTGAGCCGATCAGTCGGTCGTTTTGCTTCAGGAGATTACGGTTGAGCCATAGGAGAACTATGGTTGCTATGAGTCCTGCGATGGCGGCTATGGCCTCGAGCGTCGCCGACCATTCTGGGGAGAATGGCGTCGGCATGTTAGCTAGCTCAGGCATGGTATCTCCGAGGGTGGGAGGCGATCAGGAGCCGGATAGGGCGACTCTGTTGAGCAGGCCAGGTGGACGCTCAAAGGACACTCGATTACGCCGCTAATTTCCAGACCCTCGCCCACGCATCTGGGGCCGACCGCACCCGTCGCCTGAAGCGTAGATCGTTGCTCTATTCGTACCCCTCGTACCCCAGGCGGTTTGTCGTGAAGCACCGGGAGCAGACATGCGAGCAGGGCGCGCCACCGGTCTCCTGTTGTCATTGCTCTCGTCGCCGTCAGCGGATTGTCACCAGTCCCCAAGGGCTACCGCGCGAGTGAGCGGGCCGACCAACGGCATCTGCCCGCGTATCGAAGGCGGCACCCCTCCATCTGCCACCCTCACGCACCTCGCGCTCCCCATCCGGCTTTCGCTCGGCGCACAGTTCCGGGCTGCGTCTGGCATAACCCGATGGACAGCACCGGCAGCGGTGCCATTGCCTTGCCGGGATCAGATAGGAAGCGGGGACCGCCAGTGGGTGACGTGATCGAGGCGCAGTTCGGCACCGCAACGGGACGCATGGGGAGTCGCGGCCTCTCGTCCACCCCACACCGCGACGAGGATCGAGAGCTCGCCTACGAGGTCTGGCGGACCGAGGGCGCCCAGAACGCCACGCTCACCGCGTCGCTGCTCCAGGACAGCCACGGTGTCGCTATCCCCTACCGGACGCTCGCCCGCTGGGTGAACGACGAGCACTGGCCCCGGCGTGCGCACCTCGACCGGCTGCGCTCCGTGTCCAGCCACGTCTCGCAGGACACCGCCCTGAACCTCCATGAGGCGGCGAACCATGCCTCGCGCTACCTGCTCCAAGTGACGAGCGGCACCATCCCGGAGCCCGACCGGTGGCTCCTGAAGGCGGCGGAGATCGCGCTCGACCGTGCCGGGTTCGGCCCGTCCCGACCGGATCACGCGCCCCTCCTCGTGCTGAATGACGGTAGGGAGGACGTGACGGACCTCGACGCCCTGACCGACTCCCAGTTGGCGGAACTGGCCTCGGGGACGATCAACCGGTGACGCATCCGGTCAGGTGGAATAGAGGGGCGGGTGGGACCCTACCACCACCTGCCTACCTGTATAAGTAGACAAGTCCCCCGGTGGGCATGGGGGTGCGGGTGGGGGTAGACCGAGGGGAGGGGGGGTAGCTCCAGCCTGGCAGGACCGGCAGCCGGAGCGGGCAGGGCGAGGTAGCACACGCACCATCGCTCGATCACCGGGGATCAGGACCGGAGGAGAGATACCCCCTCCGGGTATTAAGACGTACCCACTTCTTGTAGGCAAGGGGGACATGGGCCAGGTAATCGTGCGGTGATGAAGGGGAGAGACGATGCCGATCAATCAGGCGCGGTTCGATCAGGGCATGACCGACGAACTGGAACGACCGGGTGTGCCGCCCCCGCGCACGGCGCAGCGCCCAGCCATTTCGGCCACGGCAGCGACGCCAGCGGCCGCGACGCCGGTCGCGAGACCAGCCACCCCGACGAGGCCGACGAGGCCGGCGGTACCAGCGGCGACACCTCGACCGCCGGCCCGGCCCACTGTCCCGGCGGTCGTTCGGGCTGCCGACCCGAACACGGAGCTCTCGCGAATCACCGCCCGTTCGGAGCAGATGTGGGCAGAACCCCTCCCGAGATCGAGTTTGCCCGTCTCTCAATTTGGGTCCGGGTCGCGGGCGTCGTCGCTGCTGGGCACACCCTCGATGGGGACGCCGCACCCCGCGTCCGACCAGCTGGGCTACACCACACCAGGAACGACGAGCAGCGGAACGGCTGCCGAGGATGACTCCTTCCTCAGCCACGCCATCCGCATCCTGACGGGCAGCAAGCCGACGACGCGTTGACCGGATGCGAGAGTCGATGGTCTTGATGCCGCTGCGCGTATCGCCCCGCTGGTGGCTACTCAGACGGCGCCACGGGCACGCAGGACGGGATGCGGCCGCCCTTGCTGTAGACACAACGACCTGACGCACATGAGCCGGCACACTGCGGCCCCGGCTGTATCGGCCGGGGCCGCAGTGTGTCGGAGTCTACGCCTCGACAGGCGCCGGATTACCGAGGCGTCCGAGGTTGCCGAGCCGGGACGCGAACGTAGCGAAGACGGCGGCGAAGCTGAGCGCGGCCGGCGATCCGGCTCGTTATCTCATGCTGCCCACTCGTCGCTGAACAGCCTGGCTTGGGTCATGATGTCGACGACGATGGCCTCGCGGGTCGCCTCGGGGAAGTGGTGGCGGCGGAGCGTACGCTTGACCATGGCGCGGAGTTTCGCTTGAGCAGTCTCGCGCTCGGTCCAGTCGATGCTCGCGTTCTGCCGGATCAGGCGAACGAGCTCCTGGGCAATGGGTTTCAGCGTCGCCTCGTCCAGCACGCCAGCCGGGTCCTTCCGGGCTAGCAGAGCGTCGTAGAAGGCCAGCTCGTCGTCCTTGAGACCGAGCTCCTCGCCGCGCCGGTTGGCCAGCTGCATCTTCTTCGCCAGCTCGATGAGCTCGTTGATGACCTCGGCGGCTTCGATCGACCGATTCTGGTAGCCGAGCAGCGCCCGGTCCAGCATCTCGGAGAACTGGCGGGATTTGACGATGTTGCGCTGTCCCCGGACCTTGATCTCATCGTTGAGCAGCTTCCTGAGCGTCTCCAGGGCGAGGTTCTTCTGGGGCAGGTCACGCATCTCGACCAGGAACTCGTCCGACAGGATCGACAGATCGGGCCGGGCGAGCCCCGCGGCGCCGAAGATGTCGACGACGCCATTGGACATCACCGAGCGGGAGACGAGCTGGCCAACGGCGAACTCGATCTCGTGGGCCTGGTAGTCGCGCTCGACGGTGTTCTTGATCAGATTGCCGCGGACGGTCTGGAAGAACCCGACCTCGTTGGCCAGAGCCAGGGCGTCCTCATGGGGTGCGGCCAGCCGGAAGGCCTTGCAGACCTGAGTCACGCCGTCCCGGAACCGGTCCTTGCCGTCCTCGATGCCGAGGATGTGGTTCTGGGCGTCGGCCAGGATGTCCAGCTTGCGGTTAGCACCGGTAGTAAAGAACTCCGCGTAGTCGAAACCGTGGAACATCCGCTGGACGGTCTCGACCTTCTCCTTGAGGATGGCGACCGCCTCTTCCTGCGGGACGCCGACCTGCCCCTGGCTCCGCTGGGTGTAGACGGCCAGCGCCTTTTTGAGACTGTCGGCGATCCCGATGTAGTCGACGACGAGGCCGCCCTCCTTGCCCCGGAAGACGCGATTGACGCGCGCGATTGCCTGCATCAGCCCGTGCCCCTGCATCGGCTTGTCGATGTACATGGTGTGCATCGACGGGACGTCGAAGCCGGTCAGCCACATGTCGCGGACGATGACGAGCCGCAGCGGGTCGGTCGGATCCTTGTACCGTTTGGCGATGGCGTCCCGGCGAGGCTTGCTCCGCAAATGCGGCTGCATCGCCTGTGGGTCCGTCGCGGAGCCAGTCATGACGACCTTGATGGCGCCCTTGTCGTCATCGGCGCTGTGCCAGTCCGGGCGGAGTGCGACGATCTCCTTGTAGAGCTGGGCGCAGATCCGGCGGCTCATCGCCACGACCATGCCCTTGCCGTCGAAGGCGGCCAACCGGCCCTCGAAGTGGTCGACGATGTCTGCGGCGACCTGCTTCAGCCGCTGGTCGGCGCCGACGACCGCTTCCAGTTGCGCCCACTTGCCCTTGGTCCGCTCCCGCTCGCTGTCCTCCTGGGCGTCGGTCAGTTCCTCGAAGTCGGCGTCGAGGGTGGCGCGGCTGGCCTCGTCCAGCGCCACCTTGGCCAGCCGGGCCTCGTAGTAGATCGTGACGGTGGCACCGTCGTCGACCGCCTGCGGGATGTCGTAGGTGTCGATGTAGTCGCCGAAGACCGCGCGGGTGTTGATGTCGGCGTTCTCGATCGGGGTGCCCGTGAAGCCGAGGTAGGAGGCGTTGGGCAGGGCGTCGCGGAGATTCCGGGCGAAGCCGTCGATGAAGTCGTACTGGCTGCGGTGGGCCTCGTCGGCGATGACGACGATGTTGCGGCGGTCGGAGAGCAGCGGCATCCGCTCGCCTTTCCCGGACGGCGCGAACTTCTGGACCGTGGTGAAGATGACGCCACCGGAGGCGCGGTCGAGCAATTGGCGAAGCTCTTCGCGGCTGTCGGCCTGGAGCGGTTCGCCCCGGAGCAGTTCGTGGGCGGCGGCGAACTGGCCGAACAGCTGGGCGTCGAGGTCGTTCCGGTCCGTGATGACGACGAGGGTCGGGTTGTGCATCTCGACCCGCTGGATGATCCGGCCGGCGTAGAAGACCATCGACAGGCTCTTGCCGCTGCCCTGCGTGTGCCAGACGACACCGACCTTGCGGTCACCCGCCTGGCTGGTCGCGGCGATGGTCCGGTCGACGGCCTTTCGGACGGCGAAGAACTGGTGGTAGCCGGCGACCTTCTTGGAGACGGCGCCGTCCCGGTCCTCGAAGATGACGAAGTAGCGAATCAGGTCGAGCAGGTGCTCTGGCCGGAAGATGCCGCGCAGCAGCGTGTCCTGCTCGGGACGCCCCTTAGGTAGCGCCTCCTCGTCGGCGCTCTTCGCCCGCCACGGCATGAACCGCTCCCAGTTGGCGGTCAGGGAGCCGACCCGGGCCTCGCGGCCGTCCGAGACGACGGAGAGGACGTTGGTCCGGAACAGTTCGGGGATCTCGGTCTGGTAGGTCTGGATCTGGTTCCAGGCGCCGGCCAGGGTCGCGTTCCTGTCGGCCGGGTTCTTGAGCTCGATGTTCGCGAGTGGCAGGCCATTGACGAAGACGACGATGTCCGGCCGCCGGTTGACCAGCTTGTTTTTGACAGTCAGCTGGTTGACGGCGAGAAAGTCGTTGTCCTCCGGCCGGTCGAAGTCCAGCAACTGAACGATGTCGCTCCGAGTCGAGCCGTCCGCCAACCGGAACTGGACGGTGATGCCCCGCGTCATCGCGAGATGGACGCGGTGGTTCTCGGAGACGAGGACCTGGCTCTGGGCGGCGAGCAACTGCCGGATGGCGTCCTCACGGGCGGAAGCCGGGATGCTGGGGTTGAGCCGGGCGACGGCCGCCTCCAGCCGCCCACGCAGGACGACGTCCCGGTGGGCCCGCTCGTCGCTGCCGTCCGGGCCGATCTCCTCACCAGTCCGGACCTCGTAGCCGAGCTTCGCCAGCGTTTCGAGGGCGGCGGCCTCGACGACGGCCTCATTGAAAGCCGTGATGCTCATGTCGCACTCACCAGTTCCCGCTCGGCCGCCTTCACGGTGATCTCGCCGGACAGCAGCTTGGGCAGCAATGTATCCCTGAGTTCAGCCAGCGTTCTCGACTCACGCAAGTTGGCTGCGATTCGGTCAATCATCGGAGTTGCCATTTCGTTGAACGCATCTCTCAGCCGATCCTTAGGACAGATAATGTTCTGTTCGACTACGTCATCCGGTCGTACCCGTTGATGACTGTTGGACGTTCCAGATGCAAGACCAGTCAGGAACTCTCGAAAGCCACGGTCCTGAAACAAGAAGTATATGAAGACTCGATCCGGCTCATGAGAAGGTTGAAACACAAGGAACTCAGTGGACGTAATTGCCTGGACTGTTCCTTCGACATCGGGAAGCCAAACCCGTGGAATAGACGGATTGAGCTTTGAGAGAAGAATTGAGTTCTTGGGAACGATAAACTTGCCGCTCTTGATTGAGGCGCCATTTACTCGTGCAGGCATCCGCCCTGAATCAAAAGCCGGCAGACTGTACAAATCGAAGTCATCGAGAGCGAACGACTGCGGCTGGATGGATTGTCGAGATAAGCTGGCCAAATGGCTCACCTCAGGTGTCCACCACCCCGCCGGGATGTCGCCCACCTCGGACGGCACGAACGAGTCGGGGAAGAGGGCGGCGGTGTCGGCGTCCATGCCGAACGGGGCGCGGCCCTCGGCCTTGGCGTGGACGGGGTCGAAGTCGACGAACCACGACCGGAAGATGGTCCGCGCCAACTCCTCCAGCGTCGCGTTCATGCGACGGTTCAGCTCGATCTTGTCATCCAGCGCCCCGAGTACTTCGGCGATGGCTTGCTGCTCGGATAGGGGTGGCAGTGTCAGTGACACATTGCGAAGGATGCCAAGATTAATATGTGGAACGCCAGTCTGTATGGCATGGGTACGGATATGGCGCTGCATCGCATCGGATGCGAAGATGTAATAGACAAAGAGCGGATCTGCCATTGCTGAATCAACGGTCAACTTCATTTGACTTTGGGAAACGACATACTCTTCGTATGGATTCTCTGGCACGATCGCGATTTGTCCCAGCGTACCCCTCTGGGTAAAGACGATATCTGAAGGTCGAGCAGTGTTTGAACTGAGCCGCTTCGCCTTCTCATCACTAACGAAAGCAAAATCTCCTACTACCCAGCGACCATGACTCATATTCTGACCTCGAATGACTGGTACTCCACTCATCGTGTAGTCAGCCCCGACGAGATCAGAACCAAAGGGTCCTCCGACCAGAGCATTTCTCTGCGGTGCCGCAATCTCTCCAACAGTCTTAGTTGACCAGCCGCTCCGGGAGGCCATCATCGTGTGATGCTCTCGAGCTTTGCACGAATGTAGAGTTGGATACGTGTCGCATCCTCGAACTGTGATTCGAGTTGAGACACCAAATTCGATACCCGGATGTGAAAAGTATCTTCATCTTCGTCTAACACTTCAGTACCGACGAAGCGACCCGGTGTTAGTGCATAGTCTTGGCGTCGGATTTCGTCCAAGCCGATCGCTTTGCTAAATCCGGATTGGTTGTTGATCGTGCCGCCAAGTTCGCGCCAAGAATGGTAAGCACTGGTAACGCGGGCCAGATCGTCATCGGAGAGGGCTCGGTGGATCCTGCTCGACATGTGACCCATCTGGCGGGCATCGATGAATAGCGTCTCGCCCCGCCGATCCCGCAAACGGCTAGAGCCGCTCTTGTCTCGGGACAGGAACCAGAGGCAGACCGGTATCTGCGTGGAATAGAAGAGCTGGCCGGGCAGCGAGACGATGCAGTCGACCAGGTCGCCCTCGACGATCGCCTTCCGGATCTCGCCCTCGCCGCTGCTGTTGGACGACAGCGACCCGTTGGCCATGACGAAGCCCGCGACGCCGGTCGGCGACAGGTGGTGGATGAAGTGCTGGATCCAGGCGTAGTTGGCGTTGCCGCTCGGTGGGACGCCGTACTGCCACCGGACATCCTCCCGCAGGCTATCGCCGCCCCAGGCGCTGATGTTGAACGGCGGATTGGCGAGGATGTAGTCGGCCCGCAGGTCCTTGTGCAGGTCGTTCCGGAAACTGTCGCCCCACTGCGGCCCGAGGTTGGAGTCGATCCCGCGGATGGCCAGGTTCATCTTCGCCAGCCGCCAGGTCGTCGCGTTGGACTCCTGCCCGTAGACCGAGATGTCACCGACCCGGCCACCGTGGGCCTCGACGAACTTCTCCGACTGGACGAACAGCCCACCCGACCCGCAACACGGGTCGTAGACGCGCCCCTTGAGCGGCTCGATCATCTCGACGAGCAGCCTGACGACCGACTGCGGCGTGTAGAACTCGCCCCCGCCCTTGCCCTCGGCGCTGGCGAACCGGCCGAGGAAGTATTCATATACGCGACCGATCACGTCCTTCGATCGGCTCTGGCGACCACCAAGGTCCAACCCGGAGATGAGGTCGATGACCTCACCCAGCCGGACCGTATCGAGGTCGGGACGGGCGTAGTTCTTCGGCAACACGCCCTTGAGGCTTGGGTTGTCAGTCTCGATCAGCGCCATCGCGCTGTCGACCATCACACCAATGCGCGGGTCCTTCGCCTTGGCCTGCAGGTTCTCCCAGCGCGCCTCGGCCGGGACCCAGAAGACGCCCTCGCCGGCGTACTCGTCCCGGTCCTCGGCGACCTCGTACCGCTCGGCCTCCTCAGCGATGTAGTACTCGGTCCGGGCCGGATCAGAGGCGTTCTCGATGATGGTGACGCGATGCTCCTCGAAGGCGTCCGAGATGTACTTGAGGAAGATCAGCCCGAGGACGACATGCTTGTACTCGGAGGCGTCCATGTTGCCCCGCAGCTGGTCGGCAGCCTTCCAGAGGGTGTCCTCGATCCCGAGCGGGGCAGCTGACGCCGCGGCGGTACGCATCCTGGAGTTGAGTGAGGTCGTAGAAGTCCTCGCCATCGAAGAATCTTTCTTCTGTAACTCTGGCATCAGGGCTTACCCGCCTAGCAGTGGCGCGGTGGGGGCCAGGGCTCACCAATCTTACTGGGACCAGCACGCAAGCAGCCCCACCACACCCTATCAACATCGATCGCGCCAATCAAGATGACTGTAAAACAACTCACTCCTGGCCAAACAGTCGGCGCCACCACGACGGCCGGGGGCTGGACTCCACGCTAGCGCCTGTAGTGGTCGAAGACGGGCGATCGGCACCCACGATGGGCCCTGAGTCAGCTGCGCTCCCACCCTGTCCCACGTCGCGCACTGCAGGGGCCGCCGACGTCGGTTCCAGCGCGCTAATGGGCCCGGCTTCAAGCTGGGCCAGCCGGCCCTCGGCCAGTGCTGCCCGTCGTTCAGTCGCATCTAGCTGAGCGGCGATGGCAGGCGATAGGTCTCGTTGGTCGCGTCGGCCATGCTGATCTTTCCGTTCGTGGACGGGTTCCCGTGCGGGTTCCCGTGGTGGCCGTGCTGCGGGACACGGTCGAAGGAGCGGAGCCGGAGCGAGTGTGAGGCCCGCTCCGGCGAGCGATTAGGCCGCCCGGCGCCGGCAGCCGCAGTTGACGGGCACCCACGCGTTGTGGCGACCGCCGGTGTACATCCGAGCGGTGCCCGTATCGAGACAGTCGGTGCACCTCGTCCGGGCGGGCAGCGTCTCGATGGTCCGGCTGCCGGCCGCGATGGAGAGGACCGTCGCCCCCTCCATCGCTGCTGCCTGGTCGAACGTCAGTGCCGTGTCGTCCGTGTTCGGTCCGGTGAGGATCGCCTCGACCTCCTGATCGTCCACCCGGCACGCCTCCCGATACAGGGCGCGGTGCTGGCAGACCGGGTCATTGGCGAGGGCAGCGGCGCACTCGCAGGTGAAGTGGCCGACCGCATAGACCGTCTGGCCGTCGCTACCCGAGCAGAACCACTGCCCAGTGGCGTCGTGCTGGAAGAGGCGGAGCCCCTTGCCGTAGGCCCGCTTCAGTGCGGCGTCCCAGCGAACCAGGGTGTCGGCGTTCGGGCGGCGGGTGGTAGTGACCATGTGTGATGTCCTCTGTCGGTAGCCACGGGAGGTCCGAAGTCCCGTGGCGGCGAATCGGTGAGGCGACTCCGTCATCCTCTGGGTATATATTAGCACGTAATCAATACACTGTCAACGATATCTAGACGGTGTCATGCTATGATCAGCACATACCTGGAACTCGATCAAGAGAGAAGGAGGAATCGTGAGTGTCGAAGAGCCACGAAGACTACGAGATCTTCGTGGGGATCGTGCGCTGAGCATCAGAGGCCTTGCCGGACTGGCGAAGGTGACCACGCAGACGATCGTGAGGATCGAGGCCGGAGAGCCGATGCGCCCCTCGACCATCGCGAAGTTGGCGGGCGCTCTTGACGTGGCCCCGATGGTGATCCTGGAATACGTTCAGCAAAGACAACGGGAAAACGAAACCGCCGCCCAGGACTAACCAGGACGGCGGCGGAGTCGCCTCACCGCTTCGGACGGAGAGACACCGAAAGTGTACCGAATGAGCGAGAGGAGGGACGACCGTGCGGGACATCACCGGCAGCCGTTTCAAGAATCCGTCTGACCTGGCCTTCAACGCGACGCCAGCCACCGGCACGAGCCTGACGGTGATCACCCGCAGGATGACGCCGGACCAGTTCGCCGAGTACCAGTGAACCGGGGTCGTGCCCTCTTCGGCTGACGTGCCGATCATCAGTACCGAGGTCATCGAATCCCAGCAGCCCCGTTAGTCCTTCAACGACTGGCAGCTTTGGCGGACTGGGGCAGCATCGCCGGGATAACACCGGACTAGTCCTTCAGCTCTTGCATCGGCCGGCCCGCACGACCTTTCTTCTTGTTACTTCGTTCTTTCGCGGGGGTGCTAGTTCGTTTTGGCTAAGTCAACCGAGATCACCCGTAGCAAGCGGGGCCAGAACGAGGGCTCGATCGTCCAGCGCAAGGACGGTCTGTACATGGCGCGGATCACCGTTCCCGCCGCCGACTCTCCGACCGGCAAGGCCCAGCGCAAGACGTTCTATGGCTCCACCGCTGCCGAGACAAGGACCAAGCTTCGCGAGGCCCAGCGAAAGCTGGAGGACGATCTCCCCGTCACGACGAACAGGGTGCTCCTGAAGACGTACCTTGCCCAATGGCTGGAGGAGTCGGTTCGTCCCAGCGTGGCGCCGAGGACCTATGACTCCTACGCCATGCTGATCAAGAATCACATCGTACCTGCCATCGGTGATCACCCGCTCGGCCGGCTCAATGCTGATCACGTCCAGCGGATGATGAACGCGCAACTCAAGAGCGGGCTGTCGCCTCGCACCGTTCAGTACACGCAGGCAGTACTCCGGAAGGCGCTCGGTCAGGCGATGAAGCGGGGCAAGGTGAGTCGCAACGTCGCGACCCTGGTCGATCCCCCTAAGTCGGTCCACCACGAGCCGACGTTCCTCACTCCAGAAGACGCGGGACGCCTGCTCGATATTGTGAAGGACGATCGCCTCAGCGCGCTGTACTCCGTGGCTCTCGCGATCGGGCTCCGTCAGGGCGAGGCGTTAGGGTTGAGCTGGAACGACATTGACCTCGACGCAGGTCGCGTCACGATTCGTCGGCAGCTTCAGCGTCTCGCGAAACCGATGTCAGCTGAGCCCGCAATGGAGGACAGGAAGAGCGCCGCTACCACCCTCGTCCTGTCGGAGCCCAAGACCGCGGCTAGCCGACGAACTATCCCGCTGCCGAGCTCCGTCATTGAACAACTCATCGTTCATCGCGCGAGCCAGGACGAGGAGCGCGAGGCGTTCCGCGACCGCTGGACGAAGTGGGGCGGGCATGGCGGGCTCGTCTTCTGCACGCCGCTGGGTACGCCCATCGAGGCAACCAACCTCACGCGTCAGTTCAAGGCGCACCTCAAGACAGCCAAGATCCCGGATACGCTTCGCTGGCATGATCTCCGCCACTCCAGTGCAACACTGATGCTGGCCCAAGGCGTGAATCCCCGCGTCGTCATGGAGACGCTCGGCCACCGCCAGATCAGCATGACTATGAACGTCTATGCGCACGCGCTACCCGATGCCAAGCAGGACGCTGCCGATCGCATGGATCTCCTGTTCCGGAGTCTACGTGACGAGTAAAGCTGCCCGGTTGGTGTAGACATCGGTGTAACGGGCAGCAAACAGGGCGAAGGGGTATTCCCCTTCGCCCTCATTTATGGCTTCGTGAAGCCGTTTTCTGTGGGTGAGCCGGGGAGGATTCGAACCTCCAACCAGCTGATTAAGAGTCAGATGCTCTGCCGTTGAGCTACCGGCCCACACTCCGTCACCGGAGCGTCGGAAAGGATAGTGGATTCGCAATATCCATGTCAAGGAACGAACCGATCCGAAACGTTCTGTCGTGTACTCGGCATCTGGCCGCCAACTGTCAGCGTTCGCGCCGCGCTGCTCGGGACCAGATGAGGGGGAATCGTCATGTTATCCGCGGAAGCGCTCCTTCTATAGACCAACGCCACCCGACGGATCGCCGAGCCTGAGCAGCGGGTCCGGCAATCCAGGCCATGAACTGGACGACGGAACTGGTAGGGTAGTATCAACCCTACAGCGGTTCTCATTAAGCTTGTCGGTAGCGAGCGGCCAGCCCCACCCCCGGCCCCTCCCCAGCGCGATTCCGGATGCGTATCGCGAAGCTGGTGGGGAGCTGGAATCGGATGGAGAGGGGGAGAACGCTGTCAACCCCTGTGAGCCGCGCTGTAACAGGCCGTTGGTAACCCGCCGACGACAGCGAGCATCGATCCCTCGATTGGGTCAGGGATCAAACTCCGATGTCCTGCTCCCTGAAGCGGCATCGTCAGCCGCACTGCGCACTTGTCACCGGAACACGCGTACCGTGACTGCTCATTCAGGACGACCGGATGCTGGCTCGCTGTTGGGAGAGGGTGGGTCAGGGGATCTGCCCGTCAGGGCGTGGCACGGGGGCGGTCGAGGTTAGAGCGGAGCTCACGGAGGTTGACAGGCAGGCATAGGCTGGAGGTATGCCTGCCGCGTATTCCCGCGATCTCCGTGAGCGGCTGCTCCGTGCCCGTGACGCCGGCCTGAGCCCAGCCGAGATCGAGCGCACCACCGGCGTCAGCGCCCGCTCCCTCGCCCGCTGGCGCGCCCAGCGTGAGCAGGGCTGTTCCCTGTCGCCCAGGACCAGCCCCGGTCCGCCCCGGCGGCTATCGCCGGAGCAGGAGCGCGTCCTGCTCGACCAGGTGA